>Ga0210064_1000180_pt1 | contig 30627 bp, 30 predicted proteins | sample Muzzi_CordC_D2_FD_185531 | JGI IMG/M metagenome (GOLD analysis project Ga0210064, IMG submission 185531) | Wetland microbial communities from San Francisco Bay, California, USA, that impact long-term carbon sequestration - Muzzi_CordC_D2 (SPAdes) | ecosystem: Environmental > Aquatic > Marine >... | reverse complement strand
GCCCTGATGACGGTCGCACCGAGACCTTTACGCCTTACCATTGTATCGTTTCCTATCATTCTGACCTTTGGTATCCACTTGCCAAACTCGTAGTCTACCTGCACACCGGAACGCTGCGGCCTGTGTCCGTGTACAACAATATCGATCTTCAACTGCGCAAGCACAGCGCCAACCAGTCGTCCTTGTTTCTTATAGTAGCGGCTCGCATCCGCCACATCATAGAGCAAATAATTTGCTTGCCGATTTTGTCTTACATAGGCATATTGCCTCATAGCGTTAACAGATCTGAATGCTTTTTTATAATGATCTGCATTAAAACAATTCAGGTCTTTTCCCGTCACCTCCGTAAAGTGCAGTAATGTCCGCAAGAATTCGAGTGTCGGATAGCCATGTATGAAAAGCACAGAACCTGCGACGTAAAATAAATCCAGACCCTCAATGAAATCGTTGAGCCAATGGGCCTGTTTCGCCCCCATTCCGCATTTTTCACCTGCCCTGATCTTTTGCCAGATTTCCTGCTCATGATTGCCCACTATGAGTTTGACATGACATCCCTTGGTGAGTGCGTCTTGCTGAAGGAATTGCCAATATTCAACTACGGAAGGGTCAGGATTCTTCTTGTCTATCAGGTCACCTGTATGAAAAATGCTTATGCCTTCCAAATTGTCTGCAAGCTTGCCTTTTCTGTTGAGGATCCCGGCGAAACGCAACGTATTCTTGACTGAGTTCACGTCGTTATCGGTATCGGAGAACACTATACATCGCGCAGGAAAAGCCGGCCGCTCTGCACGTTTTTCAGGTCCCTTCAGTGAAACAATTGCAAGTGGCTTCTCAGGTTCCTTCGGTGGGAAAATCGCAAGCGGCTTCTCAGACTCCTTGGCAGGAACAATTGCAAGCGGTTTTTCAGATAAGGCGAATGTGCTGGCGATTCTCTTAAGGACCCCCATAGGCCAGGAAAAAAGGTCTGGCTCGGTGTTTTCAGATATGCCCAATTGATTACCCTGCATATCCTTTTTATTTCGACGCAACATTTTCTCTTTGGACGTTGGGGGCAGAAGTGAATAAAAATCCAAGCATGGGAAGAATAAAAGCCCTGCTCCCTAAAGTCCACGGTTATTGAATAACCATTCGCCTGTGCGAAAATCGATGCGAGTTGCAATCGCAACTATTAAAACCTGAGAAGCCTCTGATTAATTCGCGATATCATGGCATTCCGGTATTCCAATGGCTGTAGGATGCACGGTGCGCACCATGCACCCTGCGATGACTCGTCAAATAAACAAGAGCTTACTTACCTAAGGCCTGGTGTTCGGTGAGCCAACTCACTTTGATACTTTATATCTTGCTCAAACAAACCATAACTACATGGCTAACCCCTACACCTACCGTACCGTATAACGATATACAACTCCACCCATCGATCGTTCAGCAGTAACTCGCTGGTGGAAGTTACCGGAGGCCTCAAAGACATCAGTCTCGTTTGACAACTTCAGTTCTCAACTCACTGCCGAGGGCTTTATGAACTCCCCGCAACAGCTTGACTATCAATTCGCCACGCACAGGTTAAAGGCGTCCTTCCATTCCTCGCCATCGTCGCAGTCGTCAACGACACGTTCAGGAAGGTATCCCGGCAGGCTGGCAATCGACCAGTTCCGCCTGCCCCCTGATGGAACACTGCCAGCCCCTCGACCGGTACCGATGCCTCATCGCCCTTACCCATTATCTCAATCTCGAAGCGACCCAAGTACAGATGCCTCACAACACTCCAGGCTGGAGATATGGATATGAGAAGGTCTGGTAATCAGACTCAACCTGATTTCCTGACCCTGCCCGTCAGATCAAGCCAATAGGCACAAGTGATATCATTTATCACGCTATTATCACGCTATCGATTTCTCTTCATTCCTGACCGATGCAAATAGCGATGTGACTTGTGATCGCACCCTATATGGTTCTAACCGGGTGATGTATCAGATACCAGATACCATGCACATCCATCTGATTATTATCATATTATTACTCTTCCATCTTAGCCCTTAAATTCAAATACAGCTGACAGCCATGCGGAAATCATAATCATGCCTCCAACCGGGTTTTCGCCAGCCTGTGCCCAAAATCCCCAGTCGCCCATGTTGTAAGTCGAATGTAAGGGCTCTTGTCGTATTCTCCCTGTGGGTAGAGAGAGGTGTGAGGGGCAATATCTGACCCAGTCGATATACCCAAACATCCTTAATTTGTAACTGTGAGGAGGAAATTAAAATGAAAAACTTCGCGTTTGGGCTATTGCTCAGCTCGCTGGCAATATGCCTGGGGTGGGGAACCGCAACCGCAGCGACGACTGGGATATTGCCAGGTCCCGAAACTCCTTTGACCGGAGCGGGCGGCATACTGGATCAAATCTACGGTCTGGGCAACCTTCAGCGAGTTGACGATGATTTAGATCAAATCTGGAATCCGGCCAACGGAACTGCGGAGACTACAGCAAAGTTTGCGTCCTTTAACGAGGAATTGGGATACATTCCGGATCTAAACAGAGACGGTAATTTCAACGAATCTTTTGTGCCTCTTTTCACCGTCCCACAGGGCACCAACGGGATTGGCCTGGGTGGACCGAGCGAGACTTTTAATTCGGGAGACATGAATTTCGTTTGGGCGCTGAATCCAAGCGGAGCGCCACTGTGGACCTCGCTGCCAGATCAAAACAGCGATTCATTAGATCACATGGTGACCTGGTTAATAACCGGCGGCCAGGGAGCCGGTAACTGGGTCATCGCCTGGGAAGACTTGCCGGGTGGTGGTGACCGTGACTTTAACGACATAGTCGTTGAAGTCAGTGTCAATCCTATCCCTATCCCTGCTGCTGTCTGGCTTTTCGGCTCCGGCCTGCTGGGACTGATCGGGATTGCACGACGGAAAATCGCCTAACCCTAACTGTCTTACAACATTCACAACAGCGGCTCCGTCAGGAGCCGCTCTGCCATGTCGTTTCTTTGCCACACCGTCTATTTAAGTTGCCCGGTTAATAATCCCGTCTTCAGCGGTGCTCGCCATTTCGTTATCCCGGGAAATCCTGTGCCCCATCCTGTCGGTCTCTCACACCTGAAATATCCTGGTTTTTCGAGACCAATATAATCCCGATTTCACTGTTCCATCTCAGTGATTCCCCAATTTCCGATAAATCCATTCATGCATTCTATTGCACCTGACAGGGATAACTCAGTTTTCAACCTGACTGAATAAAAAATTGAGCCACATTCGATATAGCTGCAACCAAAGTCTCAAGTAGTTGTACGCCTGTGCGATTCGATCGCCGACGATTGAGGCGATCTTCAGTACTTCTCCGGTATAAAGCCAAACTCCGTGATAAACGCCTCGTCGTCGTACTTGCCCCTAGTGCTTCGCTTGCCGAGCTTGACCTCCTCATGGGGCAGTTCCTTGTAAGGGATCTGGTTGAGAAAGTGTGATATACAATTCAGCCTGGCGCGCTTCTTGTCATCGGCTTGCACGACATGCCACGGGGCATAATCGGTATGCGTGGCCGCGAGCATGTCGTCCCGGGCCCGCGAGTAGTCATACCAACGCTTGAAAGACGCCACGTCCATGGGGCTCAGTTTCCACGTCTTTCTTGGATCATCCATGCGGCGCTTAAAGCGGCGCTCCTGCTCATCTATGCTGACGTCGAACCAGTACTTGATGAGCTGGATACCCGAATCGGTCATGGCACGCTCGTAGATGGGGGTGTATTTCAGGAAATTCTCGTATTCCTGCTTGGTACAGAACTTCATAACGCGTTCGACGCCACCGCGGTTATACCAGCTGCGGTCGAACAACACGATCTCGCCTGCGGCAGGAAAATGCGGTACGTAACGCTGGGGGTACCATTGAGTCTTCTCTCGTTCGGAGGGCGCGGGCAGCGCCACCACCCGGAAGATGCGGGGGCTCACCCGTTCGGTAATGCGCTTGATAATGCCCCCCTTGCCCGCCGCGTCCCGCCCTTCGAACACGACGATAATCCTGAGCCCCTTTTCCTGTACCCAGTACTGGAGCTTGACCAGCTCGGCATGGAGCTTGAAAAGCTCCGCCTCGTACTCCTTTGTGGAAAGTTTGGTTTTGTGTGTCTCAGTGAGTTTAGCGGTTTTCTCTTCGGTGTTGGATTTCTTCTTTGCCATGGCTACTTCCTCTCTCGCTTAAGCTGGTTATCGGGGAAAAGACCGCTTGCGGTTCATCCTTACGCTCGCTGACTTCAACTGGGTCGGTCGCCACCCTGCAAGCACCAGTCACTTTGTGAAAATTTACATAGGGTTTGTGACATTCGCCATGAGGTGGATTTCGAACTCCTGGCGGTGTTTGCCGACGAATTGCATGCGCGCTTGTTTTGTTGCTGGCTCGCTTACTATGTCCAGCTGCCGGAATCAGATGATACACCTACAATCAAATCTGAATAACAACAAGTGATATCATTTATCACGTTATCGATTGCTCACCATTTTCGGCCGATGCCAAAATCGATGGGAGTTGTATTCGCAGCTGCCCGGTTCTTCCTCAATTGCCATTAACCTTATCCTCCACAATCGTGCGTGCGCAGTCTATGTTGGAGATTGGTCAGGCGCTTCATCGAAGCGATGCGCTTGACCGCCATAGCCAGAGCCTTCATTTGACCAATAACAACGACCAGTTTCTTCCCACGGGTCACCGCTGTGTAGAGCAGATTTCGCTCTAAAAGCATGTAGTGCTGCATGGCCAGCGGGATCACCACAGCCTGGTATTCGGAACCCTGACTCTTGTGTATGCTGGTGGCATAGGCCAGCGAGATTTCGTCCAGCTCTCCTGTTTCATACGCAACGACCCGTCCATCAAACTCAATGCTGACCAATCCCTGCTCCTCATCAATTCCTGTCACTCGCCCTATGTCACCATTAAACACCTCCTTGTCGTAGTTGTTCAGCGTCTGAATAACCTTGTCGTTAGGTGCATAGGTCCAGCCGAATCGGCTGATTCTGGGAAAGCCGTCGGGATTGAGACGCGCCTGAAGATCGATATTGAGCGAGCGGGCTCCGAGCCCACCCCGGTTCATGGGGGTTAGAACCTGTACATCGTTGATGGGATGCAGGCCAAAATGGGCGGGTATGCGCCGAGTGACCACTTGCATCAATTTGGCATGGATCGCTTCTGGCGTTTCTCCTTGAATGAAGTAGAAGTCGCTCTCTTCATTGTCCTTGGGTTTCTCCGGCAGCAGCCCCTGATTGATTCGGTGAGCATTGATGATGATCCGGGAGCTGGCGGCCTGACGGAAAATCTCTGTAAGGCAGACGGTGGGAATCGCTTCGGAGGCGATGATATCGGCCAGTACAGCCCCCGGCCCCACCGAGGGGAGTTGGTCGACATCCCCCACCAGAAGTACTGCTGTGTGGTCTGGGACCGCACGCAGCAGTTGATTCATCAGCACGACGTCCATCATCGAGACCTCGTCCATGACCAGCAGGTCAGCGTCCAATGGATCGTTCTGGTCGTGTTTGAAGCCCATGGTTTTGGGGTCGAACTCCAGCAGCCGGTGGACCGTCTTCGCCTCGAGTCCGGTCGATTCCGACAGGCGTTTGGCCGCCCTTCCCGTGGGGGCACAGAGCCTGACATTGGCTCCCTTGGCTCGAACGATCGTAAGGATACTGTTCACCACCGTGGTCTTACCCACACCAGGACCACCTGTAATGACGGTAACCTTGCCGTTGACCGAACTGCAGACCGCCTTGCGTTGTGACGGGGAGAGTTGCAATGCGGTCTGTTCCTCGACCCAGGGGATAGCTTTGCGTGTGTCGATCTCACTCCAGGGGAGGTTGCCTTCCTGCAGTCTTGCCAGGTGCCAGGCGACGCCCTTTTCTGCACGATACAGTGGGGTGAGAAAGAGTGCGGTCTCTCCCTCAATGGTTTCCTGTACCAGGTTTTCAGCAGCTATCTCGGCTTCGATTGCCATGTCTACAATCGGCTCGGCTACTTCCAGCATCGTGGCCGTGGTTTCCACCAGTTTCTGCTGGTATGAGGCACAATGCCCCTGACCCGAGATCTCTTGCAGCATGTGTCGCACACCGGCCTGGACTCGAATCAGGGAATCGCTCGGAATACCCAAGCGCTGGGCGATCGCATCGGCAGTCCTGAAACCGATTCCGTGAATATCGAGCGCCAGCCGGTAGGGGTTTTCAAGCACCCGTTCGACCGCCTGATCACCATAGGTCTTGTAGATTCGAACTGCTCTTGCCGTACCCACCCCGTGGGATTGGAGAAAGACCATGATCTCCCGGACCACCTTCTGTTCGGCCCATGCCTGAGTGACGCGTTGCTTGCGCTTGGGACCGATACCTTCGAGTTCGAGCAGCCTGTCCGGATTCTGTTCGATGACGTCGAACACTGTTTCACCAAACGCACTGACCAGTTTCCTGGCAAAGTGGGGACCGATCCCTTTGACCATCCCGGAACCAAGGTATTTTTCGATACCTTCCAGCGTACTCGGTGGGACGACTCGAAGCTGCTGAGCTTTGAACTGTAGCCCGTGGTGCCGATCGTTGTTCCACCCGCCTTCACACTCGACATACTCGCCTGCGGTGACAACGGCTGCAGTCCCCACCACGGTCACCAGATCGCGCTGACCACGAACCTTGACTCGCAAAACACAAAATCCGCTCTCCTCACTGTGGAAAGTGACTCGCTCGACCGCCCCCTGCAACCGTTCGACCGATGTATCCCGGTGAGCCGTGTCCTTGGAGCTAGGTATCATCCGCTACAGTCAGGATCGGTGTTTTGCGAGGCAGCACTTTTTATACTTGCCTCGTGAGAAAATTTTGCTGGCGGTCATGTCGCAAGGACTACTCATCGCTTCTCTCCATCCTCTTTTCCGGTGCAGACGAATAATACGTTGATCACCGGGGCTTACCCCTGCACCCAGGTCCGCACCTGATCAGGCCCTGGTATGCCACCGGCATGTACTACCTCGCCGTCCACCACCACGCCAGGTGTCGACATGACCCCGTAGGCCATGATCGCAGCAATGTCCGTAACCTTTTCAATCTCAACCTCGACACCGGCATCCTTCGCCGCCTGCAAGATGACATTGGCAGTAATCTCGCAATTGCGGCAGCCACTACCAAGGACCTTGATCTGTTTCATGATGAAGACACTCCTTACATTCAGACAATCGCGTTGAAGCCCCAACCCACCAGCGTGAAGGCAACGGCGAGTACTCCGGCAAACAGGGCCAGGGCCTGCCACTGGATGACCTTCCTGAGGATCAGCATTTCTGGCAGGGAGAGAGCGGCCACGCTCATCATCAAGGCCAGGGTTGTTCCCACTGCCACCCCCTTGCCGAGCATAGCCTCGGCCACGGGAATGATACCCGTTGCATTGGAATACAACGGAATACCCAGCACCACCGCCGCCGGAACGGTGTACCAGCTGTCACCGCCCAGGTGTTCCGAGACCCAGCCTGCCGGCACGAAACCGTGAAACAATGCACCCGCCCCGATGCCGATCAGTACCCACTTCCAGATTCGCCCGACAATCTCACGAACCTCGGCCAGGGCATAACGGTGCCGGCCGGCAAAGGTTGTATCCGGCTTCGGCAAACCCGCTTCACCCATCTGTATCTTCCACACATAGTCTTCGACCCAGCGCTCGGGCCGAAAGCGCTGCATGACCATACCGCCGAACCAGGCTACAACCAAACCCGCCAGGACGTACAGGGCCGCCAGCTTCCAGCCCAGAATGCCGACCAGAATGACGGTCGCCACTTCGTTGATCATGGGACTGGCAATCAGGAATGAGAAAGTCACCCCCAGCGGGATGCCGGCCTCGACGAAGCCGATGAACAGCGGTACCGAAGAGCAGGAACAGAATGGCGTGACCGCCCCCAGCGAGACGGCCAGACCCCGAGCTTGCCAATCAGGGCGCCCACGCACAAAAGCGCGCACCTGCTCCGGGGCCACCAGGGCCCGCAACAAGCCCATGACATAGATGACCACGACCAACAGGACGAAGATCTTCACCACGTCCATGATGAAGAAGTGCACGGCCGCCCCAGTACGGGAGGACGGATCGAGCCCCAGCATGCCGAAGACCAGCGTGCTAGCCAAGGCATCAAACATGAGCGGCACGCTCGCCGGCCTTAACCACCGGCTCAACTGCGGGCAACTTGAACGAAAGCACCGCTGCCGCCAGCAAGAACGCCGCAGACCACCACAGGCAGCCGGTCAGCCCCTGGGTCTGATAAACCAAACCGGAGAGAATGGTCCCGGCCAGGCGCCCGCCGGCATTGGCCATGTAGTAGAAGCCCACATTCATCGACACCTTGTCGAAGTCCGAGTAGGCCAGGATCAGGTAGGAATGCACCGCCGAGTTGATCGCGAACACCGCGCCGAACAACACCAGCCCGGTGATCAGCACCAGCGTCGGGTTCAGCCCGTACTGCAGCGCCAGGGCCATGGCTGCCGGGAAGAACGCCAGAATAAAGGCCCACAACCGCGCCGTCCCGCCACCGGGTCCCTGCCCATGGTGACTACGGCGAATCAGCCGGGGTGCGCTGGCCTGGACGATGCCGTAGCCAATCACCCACAGCGCGATGAAACCGCCGACTTGAGTAAAGCTCCAGCCGAGCACCGAGTAGAGAAACACCGGCAGCCCTACCACGAACCACACATCGCGCGAGCCGAACAGGAAAAAGCGTGCCGCCGACAACCAGTTGATCGCCGGTGTATTGGAGAACACCTGGGTAAACTTCGGCTTTGACTTCATCTTGCCAACGCCCCTGGGCAGCAGCAGGGCGGTCACAATCAGGACCAGTAGCAACATGCCGGCCAGCAGTGCCAGGGCACCGCGGAAACCGATCCCTTCGAGCAGTGCCGCCCCGACGAAAAAGCCTGCCCCCTTGAGGGCGTTTTTGGAACCCGTCAACGCTGCTACCCAGCGGAACAACTTCGACTCACCCCCATCCCCGGCCAGCATTTTGACGCTCGCCTTCGCCGACATCTTGTTCAGGTCCTTGGCGATGCCGGACAGGGCCTGAGCCGCCATGACATAGGGCACCGACAACCAGGCATCGGGTACGGTGAGCAGTAACAGGGCCACCACCTGCATGCCCATACCTATGTGCATGGTGAGATTCAGTCCGATCCGCGCGCCCAGCCAGCCGCCGACCAGGTTGGTGACGATACCGAAGAATTCGTAGAACAGGAACAGCATGGCCACCTCGAAGGGCGAATAGCCCAGCAGGTGAAAATACAGCACCACCAGCATGCGGATGGCACCGTCGGTGACGGTAAAGGCCCAGTAGCCGCCCGTCACCACCAGATAATTGCGGGTTGCAGCGTCCATGCGCTACAGGTTTCCAGCTACCTTGTCGGCAAGGTCCATCATCCGGTTCACGTATCCCCATTCGTTGTCATACCAGGCATAGACCTTCACATGGGTGCCATCGATCACCATCGTGGACAGCGCATCGACGATCGATGAGCGTGGGTCGTTCAGGTAATCCACCGACACCAGCGGACGCTCCTCGTAACCGAGGATGCCTTGCAGCTCCCCCTCGGCCGCCGCTTTGAAATACCCGTTGACCTCCTCCACCGTGACCGGACGGGCCGCCTCGAAAACAAAATCGGTCAGCGAGGCATTGAGCAGGGGTACGCGAACGGCGTGACCGTTCAGCTTGCCGGTGAGTTCCGGGAAGATCTTGGTGATCGCCTTGGCGGATCCCGTGCTTGTGGGGATCAGCGACTGACCGCAGGCCCTGGCCCGGCGCAGGTCCTTGTGACCCTTGTCGACGATGGTCTGGGTGTTGGTGATGTCGTGGATGGTGGTCATGCAACCGTGCACGATACCGATCTTTTCATGCATCACCTTGACCACCGGTGCCAGACAGTTGGTAGTACAGGAAGCTGCCGTTACCAGATGGTGCTCGGCCGGATCGTACAGGTGATCGTTAATCCCATAGACAATATTGAGCGCCCCCTCAGTCGGTGCCGCCACGATGACCTTCCTCACGCCCTGGTCGAAGTACTGTTGAAGGGTCTCCGGTTGTTTGTGGTGCTTGCCCGTGGCCTCGATCACGATGTCGCAGTCTGACCAGCCAGTCCCGGCAATAGCCGGATTGCGGCTGCAGGCAATGCGCTGGCCACCGACGATCATTACTTCACCGTCAACCTCGCAATCTTCGGCCCAGGTACCATGCACCGAATCGAATTTCAGCAGGTGTGCCGAGCCCGCAGCATCGGTCGCTATCTCGTTTACCCGAACGATTGACAATGCCTGCCTGCCCCAGGCAGCCCGAAGTCCCAGCCGGCCCATACGCCCGAAGCCATTAATACCTACACGAACAGTCATTAAGGTTATCTCCGTATTAATAATGATCAGGATTGGTCAGGCACAGCAAGCGCTCTCCGGCCGGTTCGGCATATCCCGCAGCGACTGCAGGTCCTCGTTGAAAGGGGGCTGCGTGATCACACCCCCGGACGTTGCCACGAGGACCTCGCGGGCCCATGCCGGTACATCGGGATTGAGCCGGTAATAGATCCACTGACCCTTACGCCGGTCCAGCACCACACCGAGCTCACGCAATTGCGCCAGATGGCGGGATACCTTTGGCTGGATTTCGTCCAGTGCATGAGTCAGCTCACAGACACAGAGTTCCCCCTCGCAGCTCAGTAGCACCAGCATGCGCAGACGGGTGAGGTCACTCAGGGCTTTGAATAATTGATCAGCTTGCATGGTAACGTTACTTGTTATTGATGGTTTGAGAAAAGCGCTCTGCTATCATGGATAGCAATCATAATCACTGCCCGGGAGATCATTCAGGCAGCGCGGACCTGACCATTCACCGGGCAGACATGCTTGTTTGAATAATCGTTATATGCACACGAACAGGAAGTATTCACTAGCGTCACTCCTGATCGACCAAGAACTCATCCGAATGGCCGCGGCTTCTGTTCAGCAACCAGAACACCCGCCGCCGCATAACAGTCAGCCCACAAAGCACAGGCCAGCCCCCAGGACAGAGTCCAGCCGGAGATCGGCTCGGATAAGTGGGCCTGGCGAAAACCAATTTCGCGTCCACAAGTATCGCCTGAATCCCTCGTTCATCTTAATACTTTCAATCGTCACGCAACGAATATATACGCTTTTCCGTATATATAGTCAATCATATATTTTTTTACCCGGTCAGTTTTTTGCTTTTTACTTTTGATTGTTACTGACGTGGTGAGTCAGCAGGATGACCACTTTGGCTGACGCCGGAACACACTATGGTCCGTAACAAGCCACATTGCAGATTCTGCGGATTCGTCTTTTTTCAACCAACGGCTGACGATACAAAGAAATTTTCACGCGTCAGAATCCCCGATCTCCGTGTATTCTTTTTTAACCTGTTGCTTTCACCCATTATCGCAGCCGCATCAATGAGTTTCAGTTCGGCATCAGTGATACCCAATGCGCTGCGCCTGCGGAAAACCGAGCTTTAGGTGGTGCCTATGTTCAGCCATGACGGAGGCATTATCCTTGGAGGCGTATACATGTGGATCCTCTGATTGATTCTGCTGGTACTCGTCATATTAGTCCTTCGTGCAATGGAAATATGCTCTTGTGAATGTCAGGCCGAAGACTTTCATCAGGTGGCATTTTCTATTCACAACTCGACCAATCCAATACGCCGACGGGGCTACGCGCACTCAGGACACCACCTCGAAGTCCTCAGGCCAACAGCCTCTGTGAACGTGTGCTCGGTACGCTTCGCAGAGAATGCCTCGACTTCCTGATTCCACTTAAGGAAAAGCACTTACGTATCGTTATGAAGAACTGGGTCAACCATTGTAATCGAAACCGCCCGCACGCCAGCCTCGGACCGGAAATCCCAGACCCACCAGTCGATCTTCCTGTCACTCCACACAAACGTCGGCATCGCATACCAACTCGCCTTAAGGTTGTGGCTCGCCCTGTTCCCGGTGGCTTACACCATAGAATATGGCTTGGTCGCGAAGGCTGCATGAATTTTTGCGGATCATTTAGGTATCAGATTCAAGGCACACACCCTTCACCTAGCTCAACTCTCGCTGTAAACTCAGAGATACCCGGCGGCTGGATCGACCTTATCCGGAGAGACGTAGATATGCTTGCTACGACAGTTCACTTGCTCTTCGATAATGGCTCAGAGCCTGGTTAACTGACCATACGAGCAAGGGCCGCACGAATTGCTGCGGACCACACACAGATACCTGTAGGTGCGATGGATACAATTCCGATACCTGGTTTTAGTGATCCATTTAGCTCTTTAAGCCATTTAATAGGCACGTTTGTATTTCTGATCTATGGCATCAAGTTGATATTTATTGCCCGGATTCACCGTGGTTGGGCAATCGCAGTAACGGTGTTTGTAGTTTCGGGTGTGTTTTTACTCTCTATGAGTGGTGTGTACCATTTGCTTGAACAGCGGGGCATGAGCCGCGCCGTTTTACAGCGCCTGGATCATGCCGGCATTTTTGCCTTAATCGCAGGCACCTTTACTCCGGTACATAGCATTTTGTTTACAGGTTTCTGGCGATGGGGTTTTCTCATCACAATATGGACGCTGGCGATCGCCGGCATTACGTTTAAATCGATTTTCTTTAATGAGCTGACTGAATTGGCAGGACTGGTGATCTACCTGGGACTTGGCTGGTTGGGTATTTTATCGGCCTACCTGACACATCGGCTGCATGGTTTTACAATTATAAAACCACTGTTGTTCGGTGCATTGGCCTATACGGCCGGTGCCAGCCTGGAATTCCTGCGATGGCCCGTTGTTATCTCTGGCGTTATTGGTCCACATGAGTTATTCCACATTGCTGTACTAGCGGGTCTCGCATGGCACTGGCTATTTGTAAGGAACCTGTTGATGATGAGGCAATAAATAAAAGGGGACGTTACCTTTTAGTTTTGAACCAATTAGGGATTGAAGGGGGGCAGACCTCGTCTGCTGCAAAAAACAGACTCCTCGCTTGCTAGCCGCTTCACAATAGTAGAAATTGAGCATACCATCAAACCGTTCGCTGCAATGAATTGGCTCATCGACTGAACTGACCGTGGCAAGTGGCTCCGGCAATCGATTCCCTGCACCCCGGTGATTTCGTTCGACATGATAATGTACAACATATGCTCAGAGTGCGCGGCGAAGAGAAGCCTCGCCGAAAAATGTCATGTGGTCCAAGTATTGCTCTTTTATAGAACGCACAAACCGTTCTGCGAGTGCGTTACAATTCGGTGCTCGAACTGGGCAGCGAACTGGCTTAAACCTCTTAAACCTAAATAGAGGAATCAGCGAAGGCCTATGTATAAAATCGAACTCGTTTATTCAAAACATTGCCAGTCAGTTACGAGAAATGGCCGAACCATCAAGGTTGAGATCTACAGTTCTGGAAAGAATGATTGGATTCTCGAAGTCGTCGATGAATACAATAATTCCACAGTCTGGGACGATCAATTCGGAACAGACGAAGAGGCGTTTAAAGAGAATACTTCTGACACTGTCTGTAAGATCTACTCTGATTGTTAGGCTGTATTGAATAGTCAACCCGTATACTTTTTGATCGGTCACCTTTCGTAATGGAGGCTTTATGCGATTTAACATTATTGCTCTATCTCTTGCATCCGGATTATTGTGGGGCGCAGCGATCCTTGTTGTTGCATCAGCGAACTCGATCTGGCCGAGTTACGGCGTTGCTTTCCTTGAACTCGCGTCATCCATATACTCGGGCTACGATCCCGGACCTGGCCTTGGACCGATCATTATAGGAACACTTTACGGGTTTGTGGACGGGGCAATTGGGGGTGCCATATTCGGTTTGCTCTACAATTACCTATCACGGAAGTTTCCGAGTGCGGCAGCCTAACTGAGCAGTGGTGGGAGGCACGCGGCGAAGACTGCAGCAGTCGCCTTCTGTTTAAGGGTCGTCGTTTCCGTTTGTCATTGAATGACCGATTGTGGCCGCACTTACCCGTACACAGCAGAACCATTCGTCGCGGATTTATGGAGCGCACGTTATTCTGGAACGCTGTTGATTTGGAGTGGAAACTCGTGGACTTTAGGCAATACTACAACCATCATCGCACCCATAGCTCACTCGGCGGTGAAACGCCGGCTGAAGTTGCCGGATTCGCTGTCAAATCGCAGACCAAGTCGGAAGAGTTCCGATGGCAGACTCACTGCCGGGGACTGTATTGGTTTCCTGCGACGGATTGACTATCAATTCGCCAGGCACAGGTCCGCGATCACTCAACCCCGGGATTTCATGTTCTCGTTCTCGCCATGGCGGATGATTTCACCGGACAACAGGTAGACTACATCCTCGGCAATATTAGAAGCATGGTCGCCAATCCTTTCCAGCTGACGACAAACCGATAGCAGCATCAGCCGCTGACCGGCATCCTCTGGATGTTTTTGTATTAGCTCGATCTGACGGGGAAGTTCGGCATCGCACATTTTGTCCACTTCGTCGTCCATTTCCAGCACCTTCACGGCAAGCTCGTGGTCCGCCTCGACAAAGGCCAGCAATGTCTTGCGCAGCATCAACCTGGCCTGCTTATAGATAGAGTGCATGCTTTGCGGTATCTTTATGGCAGGATCAGATGACAGTTTGATTGCGGCTTCGGCAATATTCTTTGCATGGTCGCCGATCCTCTCCAGATCCGTGTTGATCTTAAGCGCTGCGATGATGAAGCGCAGGTCACTGGCTACCGGCTGGTAAAGCGCAAGCAGTTTCAGGCACTCCTCCTCCATCTGGATCTCGATATGATCGATCTCAACATCGCCCTTGATCACCCGACTCGCTGCGGCCTCATCCAGCTGGATAACGGCATGGAATGCCATGCTGACCTGCGTTTCTATCTTGTTACCGATTTCAACGAGGTTCGCGTTCAGCCGGTCCATTTCTCTGAGAAAATGCAATGTCACTGTTTCCCTCCCTCAGCCAAACCTGCCAGTGATATAGTCGCGCGTGCGTGAGTCCTCCGGATTCTGAAAGATCTTTTCTGTTGTATTAACCTCGACCAGGTTACCAAGGTGGAAAAAGCCGGTTCGCTGGGACACCCGCGCGGCCTGCTGCATCGAGTGGGTAACAATGACGATGGAGTAGTTCTCCTTCAACTCCCACATCAGGTCCTCGATCTTGCTGGTTGCAATCGGATCGAGCGCCGAACATGGCTCATCCATCAACAGTACTTCCGGGTTGATGGCAATGGCGCGCGCGATGCAAAGCCGCTGCTGCTGCCCGCCAGACAACCCGATTGCCGGCTGGTGCAGGCGGTCCTTTACCTCCTCGAAGAGACCCGCCTTCTGCAGACTGGTTACTACACATTCCTCCAGGTCGGTGTGATGCTCGACAAGACCGTGGATCTTCGGACCGTAGGCGACGTTTTCAAAGACCGATTTTGGGAACGGATTCGGCTTCTGGAACACCATACCGATGCGGCTGCGCAATTCCACAACATCCACGTCCGGTGCATAGATATCCTTGCCGTCCAGGGTAATGCTGCCGGTTACCCGGCAACCATCTACGACATCATTCATGCGATTCAGGCAGCGCAGGAAGGTGGTCTTGCCACATCCGGACGGTCCGATCAGCGCGGTTATCTGTTTACTGTAGATGTCGATCGACACATCACGCAAGGCCTGAATATCTCCGTAACAGACACTCACATTTTCTGCTGTCAGCCCTGGCACAGATACGGCCCGGAGTCCAGCCTCGGCAGCGTTCACCTCTACCAGGGAAGCAACCGTTGTAACATCGTTAATGGAACAGACTGTATCCATATTCATAACACGCACCTTTACTCAACTTTTGACTGTGTTCTGGAACGGATAATGACGGCCAGCAGGTTCATCAGGATCAGGAAAGTCATGATGACAATAATGGCTGCCGCTGTCTTTTCAACGAAACCGCGCTCAGCGCTCTCGGCCCACAGATAGATCTGCACCGGCAGGGAGGCAGATGAATCCAGTGGTGTGGAGGGAACATTGGCGATGAACGCCACCATGCCAATCATCAGCAGCGGCGCAGTTTCACCCAGTGCCTGGGCCAGGCCGATGATGGTGCCGGTCAGGGTGCCAGGCATGGCGGCAGGCAACACCTGCTGGAACACGACCTGCACGGGGGACGCACCCATGGCCAGGGCTCCCTGACGAATACCCGGAGAAACCGCGCGCAGGGAGGAACGACAGGCAATGATGATAGTGGGCAGTGTCATCAGCGCAAGCACAATGCCGCCGACCAGCGGTGTCCCTCGCGGCAGGCCAAATATATTGAGAATAACCGCCAAACCAAGCAGGCCAAAGATGACGGAAGGTACTGCTGCAAGATTATTGATATTGGCCTCGATCAGCCGTGTGAGACGGGTGTCCTTCGAGAATTCCTCCAGATACAGCGCCGCGGCGATACCCATCGGAAATGACAACAGGAAACAGACCAGCAGGGCGAGGAATGACCCGACGATGGCACCACCTATCCCGGCCAGTTCGGGGTAACGGGAGTCGGCCCCTGTCAAAAAGCCCGGGTTAAAGCGGTAGTGAATACGCCCCTCGTCCACCAGCCGGTCAAACCATTCCATTTGCTGGGCGCTTAGCCGGGTATGTTTTCCGGTACGCGGCAGATGCCCCTTGTAAAGCTGGTCAAAATCCGAAGAAGCCGGAACTTCCAGAGTCACTGTTTCACCAATTACTCTAGGGTTTGTGACAACATAGTCCCGCAACTCCAGTTCCGCGCCCGGACTCAGCATCCAGGACAGTGCCCGTTTGTCGGGCCGGGTTGTCACCCCGGGAAACAGCGCGTAGAGGGCACGCTTGACCTCGGCGTAATAACTGCCGGCCCATAAATTTTCCCGGGTATAGGGCCTTTTAATGCCGAGGCGTTCCGCATCAAGTTGGAATTCTAATTCGATGGTCGTCTTAAAAAAAGCTGAATGGCCTGACGTCACGATTGTCGACACCAGGAAAACCAGCGCCGTACCGGAAAACAGCAAAGACAGGATTCCATATAACCTGAAGCGCCATTCAGCCCGGGCGCGTTTCCCCAATCCAGACTTGTTGTTTTGCATCATCTTACGGGCACCTAGTCATACTGCTCGCGGTATCTACGTACCACGCGCAGCGCAATGAAGTTCAACGCCAGCGTCACGAAGAACAGCGTCAGTCCCAGTGCGAACGCAGCCAGTGTCTTGGGGCTGTCGAATTCCTGGTCGCCGACCAGGATAGTCACGATCTGGGCAGTCACCGTGGTAACGCTCTGCAATGGATTGACGGTGAGGTTGGCGGCCAGTCCGGCCGCCATCACGACAATCATGGTTTCACCGATGGCGCGGGATACTGCCAGCAGGATGGCCCCGGCTATCCCGGGCAGTGCTGCGGGCAGAATGACCTTCCTGATGGTCTCAGATTGAGTGGCGCCCATAGCCAGCGAACCGTCACGCAGTGAATAGGGTACCGAGTTAATGACATCATCAGACAGGGACGAGATGAACGGGATGATCATGAGCCCCACTACAAGACCAGCGGCCAGTGCGCTTTCAGATGAGGCATTTAGCCCGAGGCCGTGACCGAGATCGACAATCATGGGTGCCACAGTCAATGCAGCAAAGAATCCGTACACGACAGTCGGAATACCCGCGAGGATCTCCAGCATCGGCTTGAGTACACTACGTGCAGTCGGGTGCGCATACTCGGCAAGGTAGATCGCGGAGAACAGGCCGACTGGCACCGCCACCAGCATCGCAATAAAGGCGATCAACAGGGTACCGGCAAACAGCGGCACGACACCAAAGGCGCCGGAACTGCCAACCTGTTCTGCACGGATAGCGACCTGCGGGCTCCACTTGGTACCCAGCAAGAAGTCCATCACCGGTACATGTTGAAAGAAGCGCAGCGTTTCAAACGCCAGTGCGAATACGATACTGATGGTGGTAAGGATCGCGATCGAGGCGCTGACAAACAGGAATGTACGGACAAAGCCTTCGACTTTTTCACGTGCCGGGAATAGATGACTGAGCCTTCTGTAGCCGAGGTACAAACCTGACAGGCCTGCCGTAACTAACAGGATAGTCATCGCAATGCCGGATTTCCGCTTCAATGCCCGGTAATGTTCGACGGCCTGTAACACAGACTCATCAGCGGACTCTGATGGCAGCACACCCGCAGCGATGTTCTTGATTTCAACATATTTGAAGGCGCCGCTCTCTTCAAATCGTGCGCTGTTCACAGCAAGTTCACCCAGTACCACGGGTCTGATTATCCCGGGTTCAACGGCCATCCAGGCGACCACCACCAGCAGCATGGGAAGTGCACACCACAGAGCATTGTAGAACCCGTGATAGATGGCCCGTGAGCGTGGCCGAATGCCATCGGCCCCCTGCGGGATCCGGATCCTTCTCCAGCCGAGTACGCCCGAAGCCAGTATCAGGATCAGGAAAACGAGGGCAAGTTGAGTAAATGTCATCAGTATTCCGCAACCCGACCCTGCCAGTCGCGCAAGGACTGACAGGGTACAGTTTGCCAGCCGGGCTGGCAGCTATTTCCGCATGGTTACCAGGTTACCGGCATCGACTTTCAACTTCGAGAGCTGTCCCGATTCCAGCGGGACCAAACCGGTGTCAATGAGGTAGCCCTCTTCACCAATGGCGTCATCACTGGTGAATTCAACAAGGTATTCCTGCAAGCCGGGAATAACACCGATGTGCGCTTTCTTCACGTAGAAGTACAGTGGGCGTGCGACCGGGTAGCTGTAGTCCTGGATGGAATCAAGACTGATCTCTATGCCCTCGATGCTGGCCGCCTGGATCTTGTCACGGTTGTTCTCCAGGTAGCTGAAGCCAAATATTCCGAAGGCATCGGGATTGGCTTCGAGTTTCTGCACGATCAGGGTATCGTTCTCCCCTGCCTCTACCGCAGCACCGTCCTCACGCAACATCTCACAGGCCTTCTTGTCTTTTTTCATGACCTCTTCCGGACAGCCTTTCTTCATCACCAGCGAGTTCCAAGCATCACGGGTACCGGAGGTTGGTGGTGGCACCAGCACGGTAATTATTTTGTTCGGTAATCCGGGATCGATTTCATTCCAATTCTGCGGCTTGGGTCCATGCTCGGCCAGGGCCAGCCACAGCTGTTTACGAGTCAGGTTCAGCTTTGGAGAGTTGATGCTGTTGGCGAAGGCGATTCCGTCATTGCCAAAGGCCACCTCGATAATGTCCGTAACACCGTTTTTCCTGCAGTTTTCCCATTCAGAGGACTTCATGGCGCGGGACGCATTGGAAATATCCGGATGGTTGCTGCCTATACCCTGGCAGAACAGCTTCATCCCGCCGCCGGTGCCTGTGCTCTCGATGACCGGCGTCTTGAATTTACCGCGGTTGCCAAAACGCTCGGCAACGATCGTCGAAAATGGATAAACGGTTGAAGATCCGACAATTTGAACCTGGTCGCGGGCTACCGCCGTACCACTCTGCAGAACAGCAAACGCTACCGCAGCAGAAGAAAATATCGCAATGTTTTTTAAACATGTGTTAAACATAATGCCTCCGAATTAACGTAATAATCATTTGCTGGTGCGGATGATGGAGGTCAATTATTTGCGGTTTGTTAGGCTGTCTTCAGGTTTTGATAAGATTTGCCGGCAAAGGTCTATCTCTACCCCTGATAACGCGGTAACAGGATAATGAAGGTGCTGCCCTTGCCGATACGGGTCTCTACCTTCACCTGTCCGCCGTGTACGCTGACAATATGCTTCACGATCGCCAGTCCCAGGCCAGTGCCGCCGAGCTTCCTACTGCGCGCCTTGTCGACACGATAGAATCGTTCGAACAGTCGCGCCTGGTGGCGCTCATCGATACCCGGACCGTTATCTTCGACCGCGATCTTTACACCAGCGCCGGACTCGGACCCGCGAATGACCACACCGGTATTGGCGAGACTGTACTTGATGGCGTTGTCCACCAGGTTGACCACAGCCTGAGTCAATAGCGAACGATCCACATAGACGTATAGAGATGCAGGACACAGGAACTTGAGCGAGATATGTTTTTCATCAGCCCTCGCGCGGCAAATCTGGTAGCAGGATTCCAGGATTTCCTCCAGATTCTGTTCCCTCAACTCGAGGATCTCGCCAAGTGGCGCACTTTCCAGCCTGGAGAGCGTTAGCAGGTCATCGATGATGGCGGCCAGGCGATCTGCCTGCCGGGAGATAATTTCGAGAAAATGATTGAGTTCTTCGGGACTGTCCTTGGCACCTTCGAGCAGGGTCTCGACAAAACCGACAATAGTGGTGACCGGGGTCTTCAATTCGTGTGATACGTTGGCAACAAAGTCCAGCCGCAGGTTTTCCAGCCGGTCGAGCTGGACGGCCATACGGTTCAGATCCCTGGCAAGTTCATCGATTTCCCGGACCGGGTACTCTGGCAACTGAATCTCGAAGCGGCCACGCGCAAACCGTTCTGCTCCTTGACGAATCTCGACCAGTGGCGGGTTGATCTTGCGGTAGAGGTAGATACTAACTACAAATACCGCCGCCACCAGAACCAGCAGCACACCGAGAAGCTTGTGAAACACCTCCCCCAGCAACTGATCGATCGAGGACAGCGGCAATGCAGTGCGCACGACCCAGGGCTTGCTGTCGGGCCGGTTCTGTAACACGGCGACGTACAGCAGTTGCGTGCGCACCGTATTACTGAAACGGATTACCGAGCCGGTATGGCCATTGAAGGCCTCCTTGATTTCCGGTCGCTGGCGGTGGTTTTCCATCTGCACAGGATCAGCCTCGGAATCACACAGCACAGTGCCTGCGAAGTCGACAACGGTTACTCTGATATCAGGATCCGTCGGCTTGAGCACCAGGCAATAGGCATCGAACTTACCCGGCAGCAGCCGTGCGGCCTGGATATTCAGAGCGACACTACGTGCGCGGGACTCGAGCACGGTCTCGAGGTGATCGATAAAAAAGTCCCTGAACCTGTCAGCTGCATACAGCGTCACCAGCAGCAGCGTGACCACTATGATTGCGACAGAAGAGCCATAATACAGCCAGATCGAGTGTTTGCGGTTACGAAGTGCGCCCATCATTCCTTGAAGCGGTAGCCAATCCCGCGGACGGTTTCGATGTAGTCGGCATGCTTGCCGAGTTTCTTGCGCAGACCTGCGATCTGTACGTCAATGGCGCGTTCGGTAACAACGTAATCTTCCCCGCGCACCGCATTGACTATCTGGTAGCGGGTGAACACCCAGCCGGTATGCATGGACAGAAAATGCAGCATATGGAATTCATTGCTCGTAAGCTCCAGCTTTTCTCCTGCCAGCCTGGCCTTAAATTTGACCGGATCGATTTCGAGCTCATGGATCCTGACTGCAGCACGCTGGTCAGCCGGTTTTTGCCCGGTGCGGCGCATCAGGGCATGAATGCGGGCGATGAGAACTTTCGGGCTGAATGGTTTTGCAACGTAGTCATCGGCACCCATTTCCAGACCGGTAACAATATCGGCCTCCTCGCCTTTTGCAGAGGCAATGATAATCGGAATATCCCGGGTCTCGTCACCGTTCTTCAGCGCCCGACAGACAGAAAGTCCGTCCATTCCCGGCAACATCAGATCGAGGATGATCAGATCAGGATGGTTTGCGATCGCATGCTGTAAACCCAGTTCACCAGATTCGACGGCTGTTGCTGAAAACCCCTCTTTCCTGAGATTGTAGATCAACAATGCCCGGATATCTTCTTCGTCTTCTACGATCAGAATGGTATTTTTTGACATGGTGCAATATTGTCATATTTTGTCGGCAACAGGATAGCATCCTAACAAAAACGTAATATTTCACGAAAACACACTGTCACTTTAGTGATATACATGTTTATTGACAGAAACCTCCAATAGCTGCAGATTAGATGCCTGATTTTTCGACAACAGCGACACGGCATCCAACTGAATAGCCCTGCCTGCCCCTTGCTCAGGCCACGTGGCTATCAGCCAGCAAGTCCTCTGCAACAAGTTCATAGTGGCCACCGCCCTCACCGGTATAACGGAACCATTCCCTGCAGGCGGCACGCGCATGTTCAGCGCTGCTAAACGTCCAGACCACCTGCCCGATTTCAGTCATTAGCGTCGCCGTCCGGTTCGGCCATTCCTTTATCACTACACGCATACAGCCCTCCTGTATGAATATCATTTAACTACCAGCAATGCTAATGCCACCTTGTTAGCCACTTGCTAACCTTGCATTAATTCTTTATCCCTGGTCACCAGGCGCGGAAATCCGCAGCCTCAAAGATGGCCAGCTATACATGACTCAGCGAAAAGCCTGCAGCCTTGAGGAACTGACATTCCTTCTTCAGGTCTGCATGGGTAAGCGAATGCTGCTCCAGCCAGTATTCAGGAAACCTGAGCATGATGTCCGACTTGTCCACCTGGATCGATATATCCGGCACCTGCTCATCGCTCCTGCCGCGATGCAGCAACACAGCAAGACGCAGCAAAACGCATAGTTTCAGGCCCGGCTTTTGCGCCCGTGTTACCAGGCATTCAAAACTGTTCATACGAAATTTCTGCCGGTGATTGAGGATCAGTGTCGCCAGCAAAGATTGCTCAGTACGGGAAAAGCCCGGCAAGTCAGCATGTCTGAGAATATAGGCACCATGCCTGTGATATGCGCCGTGTGAAATTTGCAACCCGATCTCGTGCAACCGTGCCGCCCACTTGAGCATCAGTTTATTCTCTCCGGTCAGTTTCCAGTCAACCTCGACCTGTTCAAATAATGACATGGCTGTTCGCATCACATTTTCAATGTGACTGGCATCCAGGTTCCAGCGTTTGAGCCCTGATTGCACTGTCGTTTCACGCGTGTCCTTGTGTTGAATACGCCCTACCAGGTCGTACAACAGCCCTTCCCTCAACGCCTGCCCTGATACGCGCATCTTTTCAATGCCCAGGGTTTCAAATACGGCTATCAGTACTGCAAGACCACCCGGCAGGACCGGCGCCCTGTTTTCCTTGAGGCCTTCCAGCTTGAGCTTGTCGACATGCCCCTGCTTGATCAGCTTGCTGCGCATTCGATAAAGCGATTCAAGGGTTATGCCGCTATCACACCAGCCTTCTGCCTGTGCAATATTTCTGATGGACTTGATCGTACCCGAGCACCCGACGGCTTCTTTCCATTTGCCATTACCCGCCCTGTAATCCTTGGCGACCGGGTAGAATTTCAGCTCGGCATTAATAATTGCACGGGTCATCCGCTTCTCGGATATCCCACCGTCGTTGAAATATTGCCTGCTGGTGCTAACACAACCGGTGTACATGCTTTCACGCAACATGGAATCCATGCCCTCACCAATAATAAGCTCGGTACTACCGCCACCAATATCTACAACAAGGCGTTTACCATCACGCGTTGCACGGCCGTGCGCAACACCCAGGTAAATCAGGCGTGCTTCTTCACGGCCTGACACGATTTCTATGGGATGGCCTAGTAACTGCTGCGCTTGCTGCGCAAATTCTTCGGCGTTGGTTGCAATACGCAATGTATTGGTACCAACGATACGTACATCCCCCTGGGGCAGATTTCGAATCCGTTGACCGAACTGTTCAAGACAGTCCAGTGCGCGATTGCATGATTTCCTGCTCAGTTTGCCGTTGCCCTTCAAACCACCACCCAGACGAACGGGCTCACGCAACCTGTCAATAATCGACAGCGTGCCCGTCTCTTCGAGGCGGGCAACGATCATATGAAAACTGTTGGAGCCAAGATCCACAGCAGCAACGGTAGTTGATTCGCTTTTCTTATCCATATATTCAGTAATCTATCAATGAGACGTGTAGTGCACAGAAAACTAACTGACTGTTAATCAGTTGAATTCAGGCTCGCTAACCATACACCTTCATCACTACTGCGCCTGCTAATAATCCTCTAACAAACCTGCGTTATGCTTCGTTCACATAGGCTGCCATCCGGCATCGTCCTTACCAAGGGATAACATCGAATGGAAAAACGCAAAAAACTCAGAGTCTTGGCGCGCTTTAGACCGACTAATACAGATGATCTGGAATCGGAACTAGTCAAACTTGTCGGTGCTGAGGCGGTGTTTTATTACCACATGTTTAATGATGATGACGGTACACCTTATTCCGGGCAATGGGTGTTAACTACCGAGGACCAGCGATTTGGAAACTATCTGTTCCCGGAGTATGATCTTGAGATCCTTCAGGACAAGCACATCGCCTAACCCAGGCCTACATTGCTGTGGGATGATTCCGCTCCGTCAGCTTGGCGCACGTCATTTGTGCTGCGCTCCAAGGCCGCCCCGTTTGAATGGATGATGGTGACAGGAACAGGACTTTGCCGGATAACCTTTTCAGACACGGAGCCCCCTATCAGTTTTGACAGACTGGACCGACCGTTACCCCCCATGATGATGAGACCCGCGCCTATCTGGCGCGCTATTTCAGGTATCCGCGTTGCCGGCAAACCGCAGACTACTACCTTCCTTGCATTCGCCAGCACCTCACTATAAGGATACTGCTCACTCATATTAGCCATGTAATCATGCAACATTCGCTCAGCGATCTCTTCGATCGGAAGTATCAGCTCCTGTTCATTCCTTCTTAGATAAGTATTTTGCCGGTGTCCGCTACCGTGAGCGACATGCAAAACGACCAAGGGCCTGGACAAACAATTAGCCAGTTGTGCAGCAAGCAGCAGCGCCTCTTCCGACGCAGCAGAAAAATCAACTGGTACCAATAATGCCGCTTCTATAATCGGCGTTTGTAGCATGCAATATTCCTCAGTAACTTAACATCTCTATATATTCTTACTTATTTATATTTCGGTATGATTAGAATTACATTACGAAATTATTACAGATTTGTGACGGTATGCATGCTGGATCATATTTTGAACGCTGCGCAACCCTTGAACGCGCACACGGCAGAGCGGGCCAACACTTTTCCGTACAACGGATTAGATATACATCGCTTACTGGGAAACGCGGAATTGGCAAGCGCTAGATTGGCTAGCCGCCGAACACCACTTGCCCGCCTAAATAATACGATAACGAAGCTAAATTAACCTGAACACCCTGTTTTGGCAGAAGCTACAGGAAACATAAAGTGATTTCTAATGGTATGACGCTGTCCCGGCTTGATCTCGTCAGCACCGTAACCAGGCGAAACAGAGCAGGCGATCAATTGACGTCATGCCAGCTAATAATACGGCAATCAAAACCTAACTATTCTCTAACAAAACTGTCATATCGAGACGCTAGACTCTGTTGCATGAAACGGGCTAGCTGGAAGATGAAGAGGGATCAGAAACAGGTTTTTGAGTTATGGACCTGGTTGACATTGCTTGCAGTGGTTGGTGCCTATCTGGGCACATGGTTGTTTCTGCTCATCCTTAAAGCACTGCAAGCCTAGCGGACGTATGTTCTCAAGCCCTCGCTATCGTTCTTGGTAGCCCAGCCGATCAGTTTCTTCGACATAGTCAAACAGCGGTACACTCATGCCGCAGGACAGAACAGGTCGTTTCCTCCCCGATTCTAACCCCCCACGTTACTCAACAAGTTATACAGACGTATAACTCGATCGCTGCCACTTTTGATGACAGTTGCTAGATACCAGCGGTAATTATTTTCTATTAATTACTCGTTAATTTCCCCGGTCAATCCCGTCTCATAAATCAAATAAAGCTTATGGTCAGCAACTATTGTTTTCGGCAGAACGGGGCAAAGGGCAGGAAACAACAATCAATCCCATGGCAGCAAGGTGAGACCTGAATATTGGCTGCGTATTTCTCTACCCGGCGAAATCATCCATCAGAAAATTTACAAAAGTGCGCGCCTTGGCGGCCAGGTGCCGGTTGTGGGGATACACGGCATAAATGCCGTACTCTATGGCTTCATACTCCTGCAACAAAATCTGTAACCGTCCCGCGCGTAAATCCTCTTCGATTACATAGAATGGATACAAACCAATACCCTGCCCCGTCAGCAGCGTTTCGCGCACCGCCAAGGCATTGTTGACGCAAAAACGTCTGCTGACTTTAACACGGAATGACCGGCCCTGTTGCTGAAAGGGCCAGTGCTCCGGTTCCTGAATGTTAGTGTCGATGACACAATGGAGCGCTTCCATTTCTTTCGGATGCGCGGGCGTGCCAGCATTATTCAGATAGTCCGGTGACGCGCACAGGACAATCCGCGCCGTGCCAGGCGCCGTGCAATCAAACTGGAGTCGGCCAACTTACCAGTGCGCACCGCCAGATTAAAACCTTCATCCACGATGTTGACGAAGCGGACGGCCAACACCAGTTCCACGGTCAGTTTAGGCTGTTCTTTTAAATAATCAGCAACGGCGCGCGTCAAATACGTTTCACCAAAGGTGGTGGGGGCTGCCACCAGCAGGTGCACCCCCAGATGCTCCTCCAGTTAATACACGTGTTTACTGGCGAGGGCCTTGGAAATACCCAAACGATCGGCGGCGCCGGTAAAAGACCCAACACCCACCGCGCGGGTGCGCAAGCCGATCCCTTGTACGGGTCCGAGTATCTTTATGAAATATACCGGCGCGCCAAACCTCACTACACAGGTCAGATCACTGCGCCGGTGTTATGGGACAAACATCAGGAAACCATCGTCAATAACGAGTCTGCCGGCATCATATGCATGCTCAACAATAGCTTTGCTGAGATGGCTGACAACCACATCGACCTCTATCCCGAACCCCTGCGCACGGAAATCAACGCAGTCAACGCACGGCTGTACGATCGCTTCAATTACCGTGTGTACTGTGCCGGGTTTGCCATTACGCACGCTCACCAGAACCACGAGCGATTATTGTGATCTCCGCACACTGGATCCATGATCCCATCGGTATTAGCACGGGCAAACAACTGGCAACGATCCACGACTTAGTTGGCTTTCCCGAAGAACTCTATGCCCTGCAATACCCGGCCAAAGGAAACGATGCGATATCCATGAATATTGCACAAGGCTTGCAAGCACATGGCATTGCCAATAAATTGGAGGGACAACGGGGACTGGATCATGGAATCTGGATACCTTTGCACTTTATGCATCCTTAAGCCAATATCCCTGCGGGCGAATCCATCACAGTTTTGATTACGGTAATCTGGGAATGAGTTTCTTTCAGTGCGGAGATATTCCTGAAGAACTGGCCCATCAGGCTAAACTTCAGGCCGAAGGCGAAGAATAGCTATTTGGATAGTATGATCACAACACGTGCACAGGTGTTCGGCAGAAACGGAGCAAGCAAAAATGAAACGTAACATGGCGCTGATTGCAGCATTTTTCGTTGTATCTACAATGACGTTCGCACAGGTAAGCGGGTCGACCCGCTTACTAAAAACCAGAAGTGCAGAGTTTGAGCAAGAAGTCGTCAAGGTTACTGACGACGTATACACCGCAGTCGGCTACTCCATCCAGTCGGCGTCAATGACCATCGACGAAGACGGTATTAATAGTGTGGACAGAGGGTTGGACACCGTGTCCGCCGAGAAAGTACTCGCCGAGTTCCGGAAGATCACCGACAAACCAATCAAGGGCAATGCTTTCTTCGTGATGGGGCGCTCGATCGGCTTCATTGGCCATATCCTCGATGAAAAGCGCCTCAATATGCCGCTATACGGGCGCCCCTTCGAAGACATTCTCTATGATGTACCTCAGCCGGCTGACGAGACCTGATTCCGCTAGAAGACTTTACGAGATCCACTCTTGCCATTCAAAATAAACAGAGTCTGTGTATGACTGAATATAATTACGACCTGCTGGTCATCGGCTCCGGTCCTGGCGGCCAGAGCGCCGCACTGCAGGCCGCCAGTCTGGGGAAGCGGGTCGGACTTATTGAACGCAAACCCTATCTCGGCGGCGTCAGCCTGCAGACCGGTACCATTCCCAGCAAGGCATTGCGGGAAGCCGCTTACCTGGCGTCCCGATTCTCAACCCGGGGCATGCGTGATGCCGGGCGAATTCGCGATCAGCAGCACAGCGGTTTTCTCAGCGAGGCCGTTGGCCGCAAGCAGGCGGTGATCGATCGCCATGAGCGCCTGTTGCTGAACCAGCTTATGGCTCACGGCGTAACCCTGCTGCCCGGCGAGGCCGGTTTTATTGATCCCCATACACTCACTCTGCGCAAAAGTAATGGCAACGTGGTGCAACTCAGCGCCGCAGTGATTGTGCTGGCGACCGGTTCACGCCCGCGGCGACCGGCGGATGTGCCGTTCGACAAGGAACGGGTTCTGGATTCCACATCCATCCTGCAGATGCGTCGCCTGCCCCAGCGGTTGACTATCATCGGCGGCGGTGTGATTGCCTGTGAGTTCGCTACCATCTTCGCGCCGCTGGGTGTCGCGGTCAGTCTGGTGGATTCCCATGATCATCTGCTCGCCTATCTTGATAAGGACATCCAGCAGACCCTGGAAAATGATCTGCTGGATATGGGGGTGCAGCTGCACATGAAGACCCGCATTAAACGGATCGAGCGGCAGGGTGAACAGGTGCAGCTGGAAACCGACAGTGGCGTCAAACTGGAAACCGACGTGGTGCTTTACGCCCTTGGCCGCGAACCGAATTACGATAGCCTCGAGCTGGCCGCCGCCGGAATCGATGCTGACGACCTTGGCTGGGTACGGATCAATGAACATCGCCAGACGAGCCGGGACCATATCTATATCATCGGCGATCTGGCTGGTCGGCCATCGCTCGCTTCCACGGCCATGGAACAGGGCCGCCTGGCGGTGAACCATGCCTTCGACCGGGACCATGCCGCACCGGCCGGCGAGCTACCCATGGCAATCTATACCATTCCGGAGCTTTCCTACGTGGGCAACACCGAACGGGAACTGCAGGAACTGGGGGTCGACTATGTGGTCGGCCGTGCCCGCTTCTCGGAAACCGCTCGCGGCCAGATCATCGGTGAGGAACGCGGCTTTATGAAATTACTGGTGGACAGGACCAGCCGGGCATTGCTGGGAGTTCATATCATCGGTGAATCCGCCAGCGAACTGGTCCACATCGGCCAGATGGCGATGAACTGCGGTGCCGGCGTCGACTTGCTGGCCAACACAGTGTACAACTACCCGACGCTTGCCCACTGTTACAAGAATGCGGCACTGGATTGCCTGCAGCAGCTGCAGGGTTAAGGTAAGCGTCGAGGCCTGAGAGCGATCTATTACTACCTCACGGCTGATCACCAAACAGGGCTTTTCACTTTATCAGCGAGGCAGACGCCGCGCTGGCAGTCGCCGAAGGCAGGGCGGATGCAACCCTGGGACTTCTCGCACTGGCACGTCAGTACCGCCTCGGATTCATACCCTTCATTCGCGAACGATTCGATCTGCTGGTTGACCGCCGTTCGTGGTTTGAGGAACCGATACAAACTTTTCTGTGTTTCTGTCGCTCGGATGCGTTCGCCACGAAGGTCCGCGGAGTGGAGGGATATGATTTCAGCAGTAGCGGCCAGGTCCGCTTCAACGGGCCCTGAGTCCAAACAACCAGAGGCGATGGCAAAGATGGAAATCGGTGCACCTAACGTGCTGCGCGGTACCGTAAGCGATCTGCGCAAAGACTCGGCGGTCGCCCAGATTCAAGTCGATATCGGAGGCGGCAATATCGTTACCTCCACCATCACGGCCGACTCCGCGCAACGCCTCGCACTGGCGGTGGGCAAAGAAATCAGTGTCATCATAAAAGCCAGCGACGTAATGGTCGGCATTGACGATTGATGTCGCGGGCCGGTTCGGGCAGCTGAACGCCGAAGCTGCAGAAGGGCAGCCCGGAGGTACTTCGGTGCCGGTTTCCGCTAGGGCTTCGCGGCGTTCGGGAAAAACAGCTGTTGACCGTCGAGCTGATAGCTGGCGATGGCGGATTGGCCCTCTTTACTCAAAATCCAGTCGATAAACGCCTGCCCTTCGCTCACCTTCACATGCGGGTGTTTTTCCGGATTCACCAGAATGACGCCGTATTGATTGAATAGATTCGCGTCCCCTTCGACGAGGACTCGAAAGTCGGCCTTGTTCTTGAAACTGATCCAGGTACCTCGATCCGTCAGCGTATAGGCGTCCATGCCGACTGCGGCATTGAGAGTTGCCCCCATGCCGGAACCGGTTTCGCGGTACCAGGCACCACTCGCCGCCGTGGGGTCGATATCGGCAGTTTTCCACAGACTCATTTCTTTCTTGTGGGTACCGGATTCGTCACCACGGGAGGCAAATTTTTCCTCCGCCTGCGCGATCTTTTTCAGGGCCGTCAACGCATCCTTTGTGCCGGCTATACTGGCGGGATCCGATGCCGGGCCGACGATTATGAAGTCGTTGTACATCACATCGAAGCGTTGCACTCCATACCCCTCGGCGACAAACTGATCTTCCGCCGGTTTGGCATGCACCAGGAGCACATCTCCATCACCGTTCTGGGCGTTCTTGATCGCCTGTCCGGTGCCTACTGCGACCACATTGACCTTGATGCCTGTTTTTTCACTGAACAGAGGCAGGATATAGTCATACAGCCCTGAATTGGCCGTCGATGTCGTCGACTGCAGAAGGATGGACTTCTCCGTGGCCAAGGAGGCGGTCGCCCACAGCGAGCCGCCGAG
>Ga0210064_1000179_pt1 | contig 30642 bp, 26 predicted proteins | sample Muzzi_CordC_D2_FD_185531 | JGI IMG/M metagenome (GOLD analysis project Ga0210064, IMG submission 185531) | Wetland microbial communities from San Francisco Bay, California, USA, that impact long-term carbon sequestration - Muzzi_CordC_D2 (SPAdes) | ecosystem: Environmental > Aquatic > Marine >... | reverse complement strand
GAATAAAATAGTTGGTATCCAAATCCCACTAAGTAAGAACGGGAAAGTCCTGGGATCAATTCAACAATCTTTTTTATCATTTCTTGGATATTCGGAGGGGGGACTGGTAATTCAATTAGGTCATTCGTGGGGGACAAAGAAAATAATTTTTCTCTTATGTTGTCTTTAAAGTCATTACCACAAAACTGTAAAACAATGAGTTTTGGTTCGAAATGTTTTCCTTCTTTTTTTAGGAACTTAATCCAATATCCATTACCTGAGTTTCCGATCCCTGCATTGACAACTTGAGAAGCAGCTATGTTGTTTTGTTTAAGAAGGGCTTGACGAACTAGTTCTGGAAACTCTTCTCCATCCGTCACTCCATAACCTTCAGTAAAAGAGTCGCCCAGAAAAAGTATGGGATTATAAGGAAATTTCGCTGGTTCAGGTCCCCTAAAACTTAAAGAATTAATAGAATAATGCATAGTAAATTCGGGTGTGGTTCTCTTTGCTTTAAAATTTTTCTTTAATCGTTTTCCATAGACCGGATCGTACTGAGTTATAGAAGGTCCAACATCACGTACGATTTTGCTTAATCGTAATAATAGCTCACTAGCCCCTATGGAAATGAGTATCGCACAGATAAGCAGAAAAATATTACTTTTAAAAAATACACGCAAGTAAAAAACTTTTAAAGACTTGCTCAAATCCACACCCCCAAAACAGATATGGTAATTAGTCGATTCTGAAAAACTGATATTCAAACATATAATCTTTTGAACACGCCCATAGTCAGACTTTGGATACCCTCAATCAGCTGATTCGTTTAGGAAGACCTTTTTAATTCGAATGTTTCTGACGGCCTCCCAAGCATAACCGGAAGCATAGCACAATTGGAATAATAGCCTGTGTGGCTTGTTCAAAAGGGTCGTTGAACAAGGCGTTGCGGGTTCTGCCGCCACAAAGGCTTTTTGGAGATTGTTCCAAGACCTCTGCCAAAGCCTGCAGCCAACCTTGATCAGGACGGCAATCATCGTCTATGAATGCCAGAAAAGCTCCCTTTTCCTTTTGGCAATTTAAATGGTTGCATTTTATCCTTTCTTATATTAATTTTCAAATATGCAACATTTTATAATACCACAATTTTCATATTTTTGTAGAACCCAACTCTTTTTGCGAAGACCAGGTTGTCTGATTTAGCAGAAAGACCAGTATGGCAAACCATACTATTGTCTGTCCTGTTTTAAACATAAGATTCCACGGTGGAGGAAAAATAAGAAGACGGGCCGGTGAAAGCATCGAGAACCAGCTCATGACCAGAAGGATACAAGCCTTCACATCTTTTCCTCCTTGGAAAGTCCCTTGTTTTGCTATTCGAAAAACAGCTACGACTGGGATAAGGATCAGGATATCATCATACAGGGCATGGTATGTCCAAATTCGGGAGATAATGGCCGTGACTCCCATGAGAAGCCATAAATCTTTATTCCTATGCTGGTATAACCAAAAACCCAATAGAAAAAGTACTGATAAAGAAGCATATGGTGTCCATTTTCCAAGACCTATGCCGTTCATCCATTGATGAAGATTGGCATATCCCCATTTTGAAGCCAAGGCTCCACGTATTGATGTTGACGCCAACTTCTTCGTGAGCACAGAAATTCCTATCCCCTGAAAAGAAACGGCAAAAAGGTTGAGAAAAACATACATCACAATAATCATCACCGCCGGACGCAGACCTTTTCTCTTGCACAACAAAATCCAGAAAAAAGGCGCCGTAAAACTTGGCTTTACCAGGCAGAAAAGAATCAATAAAGAGATAATCAGGTCCATTAACCACGTTTTTTGATCCATTTGGATCATCAGGAGACCATATATCAACAGGGGTAGAATATGAATGCCAAGTTGCCCGTTTCCAATTGTCACACTTGTAGAATTCATTGACAGGATCAAAAGAATTAAGAAGAGACGTTCTAAAAAAGTTTTAGCAAGGCTCTCACGGACAACAATAATTATGAGCCATGTAAGGGCGCCCAACATGGTAAACGTCCATAACCACCGGGCAGATGTAAAATCAAGCCACCCAAGAAAGGGCCAGAGGATTACATAAGAGGCCGGAGGATAAACTGAACCAGATACAGGATTGCCAGCGAACCATTGACTTACTTCAAAAAAACGCTTTCCAAGATCAATTGCTCCATTATGGCTAGTTTCAAAGAGTAAACGGTGTAATTCATATTTCCACCGTAAGAAAAAAATAATACCCATAAAGACAGCCGATAAGCATAGCACTAAGGTGTAGTGTCCTGCCCACCAAGTTCTGAGCCTCGATTGAAGATTTATATCTTTTTTGGGGGAGATTTGATCCATTTTTTGTTCAAATTGGTACACCAAACAGAATCGTCATAATTACAAAGCGTTGGTTATATCTGAATCCTAAGTTGTATCCTATATCTTAATTCGGCGATCGTGAAAACAACCAACCACTGCAATTACCGTTTACCTCCGTTTTATTGAGTCCTGGAGGCTTCTTTTTACGACCACAGATCTTTTTCACACATACATTCCCAGGCTTTGGATGCTATCAATCGGCCGAATCGTTTAGGGAAGACCTTTGATTCGAATGTGTCTGACGGCCTCCCAAGCATAACCGGAAGCATAACACAATTGAGATAAGAGCAGAAGTACGCTGATCAACAGACCATGAACGGTTTTTTTTTTTCGCACTCCAGATAGGAGGAGTTTAACATAATATGAAGGTGGGCTCAGTCTGGCTGGCTTTAATCCTTTCTGAGCACAACGTTTTTTGAACTGTACGGTTCCTGTTCCGTAAGAGAAGTGCAACCGCAAAAATGAGGCTAATCTTAAAGGATGTGAATGATACACCAGAGCATTGGAAATATAAACCAAGGGTCCACGCCGCCATGTCCACCGACGGCATAATTCCCGATCTTCTCCGAAACGTAAACTGCGATCGAAGCCTCCCATCTCAAGGAAATCTTTTCTTGGCAATGCAAGATTGTTTGTCAGGAAGAATGCGCCTACGTTGTGGGCAGGTTTATATTCCCGATAGACGTAATCTGCCAAAGCCTGAGTGGCTTGTGCAAAAGGGTCATTGACCAGGGCGTTGAGGGTTCTGCCGCCACAAAGAATTTTTGGAGATTGTCCTAAGACCTCTGCCAAAGCCTGTAACCAAACCTGATCAGGACGACAATCATCGTCTGTGAAGGCCAGAAAAGCTCCCGTTGCAAAACTTACCCCGTGGTTTCTAGCCGCTGCAGGGCCTGTGTTTTTTTGACTAACCAAAGTCAGGTTGAGGACTCTCAGAAAAGGGGCGAGAATAGCGTCCAAAGGGATACCGCCACCGTCATCTACGATGATGACTTGAAATCTGTCCTTTCCAAATGTCTGCTGTGTCAGTGCTTCAAGGAGCTTAGTCAAGTCGTGAGGCCTCCTATATGTGGGGATGACAACGGAAAAGAAAAACTTCTCCTGAGTCAGTTGTTTTAGATTCCCATTTATTCCCACAGCCTGTCTGTCCTTTCCGATTTCGTTTCCTAACGCCTAACTGTTGTCTGATTGTCGCGCCAAAAACGACTTGATGCTGGTTTACAATCTCGAACAGCCTCAAATAAAACCAACCGCTGTCTAGATTCTCCGACCCCAAAGGCATATCCGGCCATCTCCCCGATAGCCCCCGTACAAAGGTTTATTGTGGTAGGGACTATGGCTTTCCATAAAATCCTGATATTTAACCTTGCTTCTCTGGTTTCCTGGAAAATGCGGTGTATGCGAATTAAAGGAATCAAAGGAGAACCAGCTGTGTAAACAAACCTCCTAAATGCTGATTGGTGCCGTGCACGAAGGTATGCAAAAATGCGAGATCCATGATAGTGCTCCTCCATTAGGGAGCACAACCGGGTGGGATTGATGTGGCCAACAGCTACTTTAGGTTCAAGACGAAGTTGATAACCTTTGTCCACCAAATCCCAATGGAGCAGGCTCTCTGCTTCCAATGCATCTGCCAGGTCTTGACCGTAGGCCAAGAGAATTTCGCGACGGTAACAGGATTGGTTTCCAGGGAGGTGGTTCATGTTTTTTCCAGATCGGTGCCCCATCCAGGGTCCGTAGAAGGGCAGAAAGCACGCCCAGCTCACAGCGCTGTTCGGATTGGCATTGAACACCACAGGCCCCACAACGGCGAATTCTCGTCGACCATGGGTTTCAATCAACGCTTTAGCCCAATCAGGTTTTACTCGGCAGTGGTTTTCTGAAAACACCACCAATGGAGCCCTAGCCGCTTTTACACCTGCGGCCTTCCCTTGGCCGATGGACCTTAGGTTCGGCACTTCCACAATCTGGGATGAGAAAAAGTTTTCACAGCAGACGGGGTCCAGTGATTGGACACGGGCAGAAGAAGTGACGATGACAAGCTCCAGACTCTTGGCCCGGCTCTGCGCGTTGAGCTGTCCTATGAGAGTGAGCATGTCATGAGACAATGCATGAGTGACGATCACTACAGATAATTGTGGGGTCCGATCGGTATCCATAATGACTTTTCCTTTTCATTCAGATCGTTTAAGTTTCAGGGCTTTCGCCCTGATGAAAGACAATAGCCTCAGTAACGGATTCCCGCCCCATATCGCCGCCTTTAAATGCATAAAAACAATCCGTACACAGAGGCAATGTTTGCCAATGTTGACGAAAGGCCCTGCGCATATCTTGGGCGGCCCTTCCATACCAAATATCGTTGAAATTTTGTGCCTTAAGATTTCCAAAGCCACTGTTTTCATTATAGTCACAGGTGCACGGACAGACGGTTCCGTCCCAATGAATGGCAGGACAGTTCCACAGGTTTTTGCAGCGGTTGTTTTCCACACGTTGCAACCCGGTCGTTTCAGGCGGGTGTTCAAAACGTTGATAAAAAGGATCGTCAGGATCAGCAACCTCAAGCCCTTCACCAGCGATTTGTTGCTTTACCACAGGGAAAAACTTTCGAAATGTGAGCAGATCCACGTCCAGGGTTTGGACGAACTTCTCTATGTCGGGTAGTTCATGCTCGTTGTGCTTCATGACGATGTACCTAAAATTCAGAAGAGGGGTTCGAGATCCCTGACGGCGTTTTTCAGCTACAACGTTTCGAATCCCTCTCAAGACAGATTCCAATCGGCCGCCGGCTCTGTAACGTTCGTATGTTTCCTGGGTGATACCATCAATAGAAAAAATGAGTGCATCCAATCCTGAGGCAACCACCTTTTGAGCGTGGTTTCCTTTAGCGAAGATGTGCCCGTTGGTACTGGCAATTAGTTTTATCTTCTGCTTGCGTGCATGAGTAATCATTTCATAAATGTTCGGATTTAAAAATGGTTCTCCCCAATCCCATAATAGAATCAAGAGCAGATAAGGACTTAGATCATCAATGATTTTTTTAAAAAGTTCCAAGTCCATATGACCGGAATCCCTTTTAAGACCCTCTGTGACCGGACAGGTCACACAGCGTAAATTGCAGTGACTTGTAGGTTCCAAGTGGACCAATGTAGGAAATCCCCAGGGTCGGGAGGGCTTAAACAAGATCGAACCTTCAGTCAGAAGCCAGTTGATTATCTTTCTAAAGGATAAACCATCAAATACAAAAGGAATCATGTCTACAGTGAAGTCTATTTTTCTGGTAAAGAACGCTCGAAATATCTTTCCCACATGGTTTAGCATTGATGCCTCCTTCAGTAATGTTCTTTAAATGATCGATACAGGTCTAAAAAAGGCTTGAACCATCTGATTTTGTTATATACTCTCAGATTATCTTTGATAATGCAGCAATTGGCACAGTCACAGTCAAACCGGGACGTCAAGGAACCTCCTAAAAGGAAGCATTGTCGTCTAAATTCTCGATGTGCGGCACCATTCCAAATTGAAGCGAAGGATTGATCATTTACGTTACCTACCGATCTATTGCAATGGGGGCAGAGCAATACATCACCTGCCATGTTGATTGAGGCCTGAAACCAACCGGCATAGCACGGAATTTTTTCCCAAGCACAGTAGCCCATTTCAGCATGGCAAAGATAATCTTCCAAATTGAAGTTAACGGAAGATAAAGATAGATTTCGTTTAGCCTCTCTTAATTCTTGTTTTTTTCCGACGATTTCTGGTGCGGTTAGACTCAAATCTTCAAATAGTCCCCCGTAATCGCGGAAAACCGCGAATGAAATCGAATTGCACCCGATTCGCCGGGATAGATCAACTCTCCCGGAGATATTTTTGAAATTGTTTCGGTTGATAATCATATTGAGATTAATCTCAGGGAGGGTCAAATGTCGTTTTTTTTTCAATTCGCTGATATACTTGACCCTTTGGATGCGTTTTTCCAAAAACCGGGAATCGACGCCAGGATGACAATCTTTATATTCTTTCGAATTGACAGCCCAAAATGAAACTTTTAGCACATCTAATCCGCTATCCAGCAGCCTATCAACATTCTTCTTTGTTAACAATGTACCGTTCGTGAAAAGACTTACTCGCAACCCTGCATGCTTTAAGCTGTTTATTATTTCTATTAATCGAGGATGGAGCATAGGCTCCCCTTCTCCCGTCAAAAAAACTTCACGCGTGCCCATAATCGGAAGTTCCTGACATAATTTCTCAATAATCCGGATAGACACATCCTGTTGTTCCTGATCAATTGATCTTTTTCCCCGGTCATGAATGTTGTGATAAAAACAACCCACGCAGCGGATATTGCACTTACGTGTGACGCTTATGTTTACAAAATAGGGCCCGATACAGGCTCTTTCACCATGGGCTATGCCTCTAAGCAAAGAGAGTTGATAAGTTATGGGAATCATCTTTGACTATTGCTCCAAAAGATACGGAATTAAAAGCAAAATGATCTTCGAAAATAGTCGTTTCTTTGCAAAAGAAAAGAGAAAGATAAGCGTGATTCTCTTCTGTTTATTATTTACTCATATAACCAGACAGCCTAATGTTGCTGTTATTAGCAAATGACTTTAGGCTTTGTTTCAGCCAAATTTGCTTCATGGTACTCCGACAGCCCGAAGTAAAAATCCTCAAAAGCACTACCCAAGGCATAACTCAACATTTCTCCTGAGGCGTTTACCAATAATCCCAACAACATGAACGGCAGAATCTTCAAGAGATTTTCCTTTCCAAGAGGTACCTTTTTGACGTGGGACAAGACGCGTCCAAGCTTAATCAGGGGAATCATGGGTGCTCCCAAACAGTAGCTCAACCTGCGAAGGATGCCCCAATTGCGTGACCGGTGAAACGCAAAGACACGCCCAACATTGAATATTTCCAACAGCCAAGGCTTAAGACGACTGAAGTTGTAATGGTAACACACAGCATTCGGTTCCAGAATAATTCTATGCCCCCTCATTCTAAGTTGCGCCTGCAATATGCTCTCTGCCCGAAGCAGATTCGGCAAGTCAGAACCAAATTCCAGCAACAGTTCCTTCTTATAACTAGAACTATTCCACGTTAATTGATTCACTTCTATTCTATATACAGGTTCAACCCATGGATAGAAAAATATGAGAAATTGCGCCCAACTAACTTTCGATACAGGGTTGGCGTTGCGCATCACCGGTCCTACTGCTGCCCATCCTTCGTCGTGAGCTTTCACGATAGCCTCGGCAAATCCTGTTTCAGGGAAAACATGGTCCTCCAGGAAAACCACCACTGGAGCATTCGCCGAACTTAAGCCTGCAGCCTTAATTTCTCCGAGGGACAGCTCAGAATCCACATGGCGAACCTGGATGCCGAAGAAGGGTTCCATCTCTTCGCCCACAAGAATTAGCTCACTTTCTTTCGCTGTTAAGATAATAAGTTCTATCTTGTTCACAACTGTCTGATCACGTAAATGCTCTATCAAGTTGTGGACTGAGTTGCAATCGTTCATAGCGACAACGATGATAGAGAGATCAGGTATATTGGCTATTGTTTTCATAAAAAAACTTTCAGATTTCCGTCACGGATTGACAGTTTCAGCCGGCAACAAATCCATACGTACAAAAAGCTAAAGCCAGAATAGAAAAAATACAATAGGTGTAACGCCATTCCAATTAAGGCGAATTTAATACCCTGCTGTTTTAAAAAAAACCAATAGAGACCGAAATTGAGCACCATGATGAATATCAGAAGGACTGCGGCCAACGCCCCCAAAGAAGTGTCCCAAAGCATACCCAACGCGGCAAGAAAAGCCAAACCGAACAGGACGACGGATGTCCTTTGGGAAAATCTAATGTTCAAATTTTTCTGGAACCCGGGTCGTTGGAACTCCAAACGTGTCCAAGGTATAGCCCTGCAAAACACATCGGTTTTGATCATGGACCAGAAGGTCCACTGTTTCAAATGAGTTCCTTGAAGCTTTTTATCAAGTAAGATCTTTCCTCCGGCCATCTTGAGTCGATAGCCAAGTTCTATGTCTTCGATGCAACGAGGAAAAGAGCTTTCGTCAAATCCCCCTAATTCTAAAAAAACTTCCCTCCTAATGGCACCGCACGCTGCCCAGAAGGTGACAGCTTCTGATTGACCACATTGATGCGTATAGTGATGAAGCAAATTACGATATTGACTTACGATGCCGTTTGCTTTGGGACAATCATCATAGGAGCCAAAAACGGCATCGATTTCTGGCCGGCGAGAAAAAAGGTCCAATACATATTTTACTGCGCCAGGCATTAGCACGACATCTGCATCGACAAAAAAAACAATCTGTTGGCCGGCCTTTTGGGCACCAAGATTGCGGGCGTGAGAGGGACCTGCGTTTTGAGAAACATGTAACACTTCAGCCCCCATCTCTGCTGCGATCTTTGCCGTATCGTCTGCCGAGTTATCATCAACAACGATGACCTCCGCGGGAGCGGGATCCTGATCAAAAATAGCATCGAGACATTCACGGAGGAAGTGCCGAGCGTTGTGGGCTGGAACTATAATTGAGACAGGGCTTTTCATGTTAGACAATTCCTCGTAAATATGGTTTTTTCGACCATTTCATATAATCGAAGCAATTTCAGCTATAGGGCGTCAATTGCTGTTTAAAGAATCCTAAAGCATTGGCAACTTGAGAAACAACCAACAGTCCAAACATCAGCACCGGCCATTGGCTTCGGCGAAGAAAAGGCGATAGGATCAGATTAATGTAAAACATAAGAGGCTCCATATATTTATTTGTTCCACCGGCCTTTTCACGGTAACAAAAGGCACCTTGTCCATATCTGAAATGCTGCCGCCAGAATCCAGAAAAGGTGAGGTGATGCCAGTGATAAACTACTGCATCGCTACAAAAAACCAACTTCTTGCCCTGACTCCGGACGCGGCTGCAAAACTCCCTGTCCTCTCCGGCGGCCAATGGGAAGTCTGTATCGAAACCACCCATATTCTGAAATGTGCGGCGAGTCATAGCAAGGTTGTTGGTGGTAAAACTGGGAGTCGATATGTTCAGGTAGTAATCATAAAGGTAGTCGGTCACGAGCTGGCTGGCTTCAGAGAAAGCATTAGTATTCAGCGCATTTATGGTCTTTCCTCCCACGATAGAATCCGGATCAGTCCCGAGACAACCGGCAAGAAATCGAAGCCATCTCCTATCGGGTCTGCAGTCGTCATCTGTGAATGCCAGGAACTCACCTTTTGTTTGCAACACACCCGTATTTCGAGCTGCCGCCGGGCCTGCGTGAGACTCTTCACATAGTGTTATTTCCAGCCGATTACGAAATAGCGTGATAATTTTTTCCAGAGAGAAAGCACTGCCGTCATCCACGACGATAACTTCCAAACAATCCCTCGGGTAATCTAAATCCGATAGCGATTCGAGGCACCTCTCGAGTTCCTTAGGACGACTGAAAGTGGGAATGATAATGGAAAAGAATGGTAATGTCTGGGTCATTGGATTCCCTCTATGAATACCCTAAAAGTGCCTTTCAATACATGTCTGCCCGGTCACTCGATCCATCGCATTACACTTGCATTTTTCATGCTTGTTGTTTTTGATTGGATACTTCTGACAACCTTTCATTTAAATCGGTACATTCTTAACTCGAAACCTCTTTCAATTTGGAGGAAAATAACTTGAATAACGGTACAAACGGGAAACATAATTCTATCCTTGAAGACCTTTGGTTACAAGGCCTTGGTTCAACGCTACAGGCATGATCGTCTCGGGAGCTTCATCTATTTTCACGAAATGTCCCACCACTGTAGATTTTGCAGCGGCCAAGGCTATTTTTAGAGCATTTCGACCGTCTTCAAGGGTACATGCCACCTTTACATCTCGTTGGATGCAGTCTATGAAGTGTTGCCACTGGGCCTTGAAGGAAGCGTTGTATTGTCCTTCTCCGCGGGCTTGACGTATCGCGTTAGGAAACCCCTTAATAAAAAACCGGGCATTTTTTAATCTGTTTCCGATGTCACCAGCAAAAGTGCCGAAAGGTGTAAGCTCATAGCCGTCAAAGCGATCCATAAATAGACTCAGAGCGCAATTTCTTCCGAGAATGGTCATGTCATGACGAGCCGGCAAGAGTTCGGATAACACAGCATTAAGAGTCACACCATCAGAAGTCCTCGCTGTAACCACGCAGAATTCATCGTCGCAGTCTTCACTGGACTGGGTCGTAGCAAAGACTTCTACTATATCCCTTTGAAGCAGAAACCACCACAAGTCGTAAAGGTGGATGCCATGTTCAATCAGGCTTCCGCCTCCTTTTTCACGCTTTACCCTCCATTCTGGCAAGGTATCTTTTGTGCGGCCCGTTGTATATACGCAGTTGATCATAGAAACGGTGCCAAGCCATCCTTTCGCGATGGCTTTTTGCCCTTGTTTCACCAGGCGGTGCCACCGCTTGTTGAACCCGACCATGGCCTTCCTTTCTGTCTCAACCGCGCGAACAATGAGCCGATCGGCCTCTTCCAGTGTTGAAACAAGAGGTTTCTCTATGAGCACATGCTTACCCGCATCCAAGGCTGCAAGGGCTGTTTCAAAGTGAAATTCCAGAGGGACACAAATGACCACAGCTTCTACATTCGAATCCTCAATGAGATCGAGATAGTTTTCATAGGTTTTTTTGATGTTAAATTTATGACCCACAAAGTCTATTTGCGAAGGATTGTTGTCTGCCACTGCTACCACATCTGCCTCTGGAAGGGCTGTGAGAACAGGCAGGTGCCTTTTAATGGCCACATTCCCACATCCGATTACTCCTATTCTGGTTATGTTTTTTCTCATCCGTTATTATTAATCTCCTACGTCGAATTCAGACTTTATGTTTTTTGTAAAGGAAGGGCGAAAACCATTTGAAGATCCGATGGATCAGTACATTTTCTCCGGTGTGACAACAGAATCCACAGTCACAATGATCACTCATGCTCCTCAAACCTTCCCGGGATATCGTTCGTCTTCGTAAGGCTCTCATGGCCGGACCGTTCCAAATCTCCGCTAAAGAGTTTTTATCCAAAGAACCGATAGGAATAGAACAGGTATTACAGGGAAGAACGGTCCCGTCTACTTTAATCCGCAGGTGAATCCAACCGATGTAGCAAGGGAGCTTCTCCCAAACGGACTCACCGATGTTATAGCGCAGTAGGGTCTGGTCTATATTGCTGTCTATAGAAAAGCTTTTCAGTTTTTTTTTCATTTTACATAATGTGCCTTTGATATACTTTTCCTCATTTTCGGAGAGTGCGGAATTGGCGAGTTCTTTCTTTCTGGTTTTAAAAGGGGAAAAGGACACCTTGTTGGAGCCGGTCTCATGAGCCAGTCGCACCATAGCATCTACTCCCATAAAATTAAAGCGATTGATGGGTCGATGAAGGCTGATTAATGGAAACGGAGTCCCTTTTTCTTTCTTAATTTGGGCAATTCCTTCAAGAGAGTTGACGATTTTCGTGAAAGTTCCGGGTTTTGACTTCGGATAGTTAATTTTATACTCCTCTTCCGAACTCGCCCACAAGCTGACCCTTAAAGTGTCTAGTCTCATATCCACTAACTCCCGCAATTTGGCATCATCCATCAGAGTACCGTTGGTGAAGAGAGTTACATTAAAACCTGCGTCCTTGGCCGTGGAAACAAACATAACAAGGTGCGAGTGAAGGAAAGGCTCGCCATCTCCTGTCAAGACAAGATACTCAGTTCCCATTTCCTTTAGCTCGCTGCAGAGACGTTTGAAAGTCTCCTCAGGCAGATCTAGTATGGTCTGATCTCCCGGCGTAGGCATGTGAATACTATCTGAATGGAAACGACACCCAGGGCATCTCAGGTTACACCGTCGTGTAAGATCTATCGTTGCTGAGAAAGGTCCTGTGTAGGCCCTTTCTCCTCTAAGCAACCCCTTGAATAGGCGGATTTTTTTGGACCAAGTCGTCATATTGTAATTTTTCCAAATGGGTGTGGAATTTACTGCCTTATTATCTTATTCACTCCTGAGATAACCAGCGGCTTCTCCCAGTGACCAACTCACTATCCCAAGGATTAACAAAGGTATGGATTTCAAAAAACAGCGCCAATAAATTCTGTTTTTACCATTGATGAAAAAAATCTTCCAAAACAACCTAACTGGCAGAAAAGGCGAAAGAATAATGTATATGAACCTTTTGAGCAATGAAAACTTGAGAGCCTTGCTCCTTACACGGGCGAAGCTTTTTCCATGGAAGTTTTCGTGTCTTAAGAATCGACTCAGCGTATCAATACTATGATGGGTTACGAGCAAAGAGGGATCAAATAGGATTCGGATGTCGTCTTTCGCCATTCGCCAATGGAATTCCGTATCGGAGCAATACGTTCCTTCAATGAAAGTGCCGTATTCATCAAAAAGAAACCTTTTATAAGACATGTTTGCACCAGCCACATCTTTCATCCGTTGTTTGGTTGTCCCGGGCATCCATTGGCTGAATTCGCAGAAATAGGCGGCCCAGGTCACACAACCCCCTCGAGTTCCATTTGCAATAGCCCCTCCGATTGCTGGCCAAGGTGACTTGTGAGCAGCAATAATTTTCTCGACCCAATCACTTGCCGCCTCACAGTCTGCATCCAACGTTGCGATGATATTTCCTTTTGCCTTGGAAATGCCGAAATTACGGGCATCTCCGGGCAGTTTCCTTTCAGAAAAATGAAAAACCCTGACATTGGGAAAATGTTTTTCAATCCCTTCAGCGGTGTCGTTGGCAGAGCTATCCACCACGATGACCTCGAAATGTTCCTGCATTGTCTGTTTTTCCAAAGACTGCAAGGTCTTCTTGATGGTTTTGCCTGAATTGTATGAAGCAATAACCACGGATACCAGCATTTCCTCAGCCATAAGCAATCCTATAAAGTCAGATTTTCAATTCCGATCCGAATCTTTTCCGAACATTTAAAAAATGAAAATCGGCAATCAGTTCTGTGCCTAATGCGCCGCCCTCAAAGGCAGAACTGCACTGGCTACAAGGGGACAAGGCTTTATAATCATTTCGAAATTTACGACGCAGTTCGCGATAGTTGTATCCAAACCAGACATCCTTAAAAGTTTCGGTTTTCAAATCTCCTAAAATCGTTTTCCCCGAATAGTCTTCACAACACATAACCATTCTTCCATCCCAATTCATAGAAGAGTAGTTCCACAAATCTTTACAGGGATTATGTTTTCGTCGAATTGGCAGATTGCTGATCGGATCGAGTCTGAATCTTTGAAATTTAGGATTTTGCGGTAAAAACTCCGGTTCATGTCCCGTTTTGCGAGTCATGATTAAACTATCATGGGGATTGAGTGTTTTTAGTGTGACTATGTCTGCTCCCAGCGATTCGGCAAATGCTTTGAGTTGGGGGATTTCGTGCTCGTTGTGTTTCATGACAATGAATCTTAAATTGATCATAGGTGTCGTGGACTGAAGCCTGTCCCTTGCCGAAGCGACTTTTTTCAACCCCTTTATCACCTTCGCCAGATCTCCTTGCTTTCGATACTGTTTATAAGTTTCTTGGCTGATTCCGTCTACGGCAAAAATCAACGCGTCCAAACCCGACTGAACCAGTTTTTCCGCATGGTCGTCTTCAGCAAAAATATGTCCGTTGGTACTTGACACAATTTTAATTCCTCGCCGGTTGGCACAGGCTATCATGTCGTAAGCCGAGGGATTGAGAAAAGGTTCCCCCCAGCCCCAGAAGAGAATCAGGAACACATAATCGCCTATTTCGTCGATCAGTTTCTTGAATAGGTCTAAATCCATGTGCCCCTGGGCCCGACTCAAACCTTTTGTCACATAACAAAGGGCACACCTGAGGTTACAAAGATTTGTAGGCTCTATCTGCAAATGTGTCGGAAACCCCCAAGGCCTTTCCGGCCTAAAGACGCAGGCCGTTTCGACAAAAATCCAGTTAAGGATTTTACGCAGGGGCACCTGTTCGAATTCAAAGGGAATTCGGTCACATTCCATGTGAACTTTTCTCGTCAGCAAAGCCTTAAGAGCTGAAAGAGACTTTTTAAAAAGATTGTTTGACATGATTTCCACCTCCGGGTCTTCAATAGGCCTCTCGCGCAATTGAGAATTCAGCTTGCCTCTCATTCATGTTGGTTGTTGTGTAATAAGGCGGCACCGGTATTTTCTCGAATCAGGTTTCTTTTGCCGTAGATTACACAAAAAAATGAGCCTGAGCGATGGTTTCTGTGTTCAATGAGCCACCCTCAAAAGCATGCGTGCAATCCGAACAAATCGAAATTTTCTGGTAGTCTTCCCTGAAGTTACAACGTAGCGAACTATAGGAATTCCCTTTCCAAATCTTCTTAAAAGACTGTTGGTCGATGTTACCCATTACATATTTTGCATTTACGTCGAAGGTACAGGTACATACATCTCCGTTACTATGAATGGCGGGACAATTCCATAGGGACTTACATGGGCTGTACCTGCGCCGAATACGGGCATGGGTTCTGGGATCATATTTGAAACGCCGATAACCGGGATTCTCCGGAATAAATTCATTACCGTATTCTTCATGGGCGATAATCCTTCCATCGCTGTGAGGGTTAAGTGTTTTTAGCGTAACGGCATCAACTTCGAGTGCCCGGGCAAATTCGTGTAATTGGGGGATTTCGTGTTCATTATGTTTCATGGCAATGAAACGTAAATTGATGAAAGGCGTCTTTGATTGCAGAGCCTTTTTTGCCGCCACGACTTGTTTAATTCCCGTCACGACTGTGTTGAGCTTTCCGCCTTTTCTATAACGTTCATATGTATTCTGGCTTGTCCCGTCTACCGCAAAGATTAGAGAATCCAAACCTGATTTGACAACCTGTTCCGCATGATCTCCTTTGGCGAAAATGTGTCCGTTTGTGCTTGATACGATTTTAATATTTCTTTTCTTTGCATAGGAAATCATCTCAAACACTTTGGGATTCAGAAACGGTTCTCCCCAATCCCATAAAACAATAAGGAGGAGATAGTCTTGTGTTTCATCGATAAACTTTTTAAACGCGGCAAAATCCATGTGCTGGGAGGGGCGCTTGAGGCCTTCGGTAACAGGGCAGAGGGCGCATTTCAGATTACAGAAGTTTGTTGGTTCAATCTGGACGTGAGTCGGCCATCCCCAAGGTCTGTTGGTTTTGAAGAAAACAGAAGCCTCAACAAGAATCCAATTTATGATTTTTTTTAACGGCACCCTATTGAATTCGTAGGGTATGCTGTCGCATTTTATCTCAATCTTTCGAGATAATAAGGCCCTGATGGCCCGCAAAAAGTTTAAGAATAATGCCTTTAACATATGACCTCCCATTCATATTTTTCAGGCTTTTGGCAGAAAAGGCCTAAAAAAGCGAAAGCCTCGATGGATACCATTAGGTTTCAGGATTTGCGTTGACAACGCTATTCCCCACTGCCGACCAAGGTCCTTCAAATGATCTTGCAATCTCTTCTGCCCAATCAGGCATTGCAAAACTGTGATCCTCGATGAATGCAACAATTTCTCCAGTCGCCTTTTGTACCGCTGTCATTCTTGCCGACACCCATGATGTGTTTTTTGGAATTGGAATTATTGAGATCCGAATATTTGGGGTACATGTAAATGACGGAGAGTCTGTAGCGCCAAGATCCACAATAATAATTTCCATTTGATCGATTATCGTTAGTTTATATAGTGCATTCAGGGCTCTTTGTGCACGTTTACGACATATTCCGGTAATCATAACCGCTGACACAATCACTTTTTCCATTTGTCACTCAACCAAGAGTCATTGCTGATTAAATATAGTCCTTCAAATAATGATATCCATATTTTAAAATTTTCTTCTGTTTTTCGAAGAAATAGCAAGTCCTTTGGCTCATATTCTCGTGTCGTCTACTATTATCGGCGTTACCCTGATTTATTCCATCTGACTGAACGCAATTTCTACAATCCAATGGAGGTAAATTTGTATTAATTCTACTTCGGAAAGATCTGCATTTTCGACCATTCCACACTTTCCAAAAACCATCTTTTTGGATATTGTCCCTAATCTCTCCGGAACTACAACACGGGGTAATGTCTCCATTTACCCTGACAAGTATCCGTTCCCAAGGAGCAAAACACTTTCTTGGAAAACGATATGTTGCCTTCTTTGGCAAAACCCTATCCTTTAATGTTTCCGCTGGTTCGATATCAAATAACCTGACACTTAAATTCATTCCAAGTTCTTCTGCTCTTCTCTTGGCAGCCACAAAATTTTTATTCGCCAAAATTTTGTGATATTTCAGCAATTCATTACGAATCCTTAAAGGATGAACAAGAGAATAGATAAGTTGTCGAATAAAGATATTATTAATGTTCAATCTGTTTGCCAAAGTAATCAACTCCGGTAATTCCTCGATGTTGCTCTTTAAGGCAAGAGTAAGGAATCTTATTGAAGCTTTTGAATCTGGATACTCTTCTTCCTTCAATCTATTAAAAGCCATAATCGAGTTAATTATTTTTCGAAAATCTTTACCCGGCCTAATCTTCTTCATGGTTTGTGCTCGCGCACCATCAAAAGAAATTGCAAATGATATATCATGTTCAAGAAAATTTCTAATCCACTTTTCATTTAAAAACATACCGTTTGTGCAGAATGTGACTTGTATGTTTCTTGCGATAGCTTCACTCATTAAGTATTCAAAACGGGTTGACATCATTGGTTCGCCAAAGCTCTCTAAATGAATTAAGTTTAAAAAAGGAAAAAGTTCTTTCTTCACAGTTTCGAATACTTCTTCATATAGGTCCTTACCTTTAAAGAATGGGAGATACGTTCTGGGGCACGATATACATCTAAGATTGCATCTCGAAGTACTTTCAAGCCACATAATAGTCGGTTTTGCTTGACAGATTATTGTACCAGACTGCTTCTCTTTTAGTGATAAAAGATTGTTTTGTGATTTGTTATTTGTCATAGAGTATAATATTCTGAACTTATTCGAAACTTATTGGTTGTTAACGTCTTAATTTCCTTTGCCTTCAATATAACCGACGGCCTCACCCATTGACCAGCAAATGATTCCCACCGTAAGAAGCGGTAACGATTTTAAAAACTGATTGAGATATATCCTGCTTTTGAAATTGTTGTTTACGACTTTTACCAAAAGTCTTGATTGAGTAACATAGCCTTTAGCATAAGACCTCCAACTCTTTGATTTCAGGCTTTTTGTACAAATGGCCTGATAAAGCGAAAAATCCGATGGATACGCATATTGTCAGACACAAAGCAGCAGTATCTGCAGTCACATGTCTCCGTGATTTTTGAGCCGGTCTGACGCTTCATTGTAAGCTGGCGAAACGCACGGCTGGTCTTTCCATTCCAGATTTCCTCAAAGGACTGCGTGTGGACATTGCCAAAATCCATTTCGGGAGCACATCGAATACAGGGAAATACGTGCCCATCTAATCGAATGCGGACATGGAACCAGTTAATATAGCATGGGATATGGTTCAGAACAAATTCCCCGATCTGATATCTGAACCGGATTCTATCGATATTGTTGGTCAAATTAAAGTGATTCAGTCGTTTTTCGATCTGTTTCAAATCATCATCAAGACGGTGTGTTTCTTCTTCGTCAAGCATTAAAGAATCCACTCTTCCGGATGAATCGTGCATTATAGAAAAATGGAGTCCATCGCAACCGGTATTTAGCGCCAAATCCACCGCGCTATTAACACTTTTATAATTATTTCGGTTTATGACAAAATAGAGAATAGTTTCGGGGATGGAGGCTCCCTCGATTTCTTTAAGATCAGAAAGGGTGTTCAAACCGTCCGTGATTCGGGAGAACATACGCCTTGGCGTACCCGGATAATTCTGTTCGAACTCACTTGGAGAAGTGGCCCACAAACTCACTTTTAGGGTGTCGGGTTTGGATTCTAAAAGTCGTTTGCACCAGTCCCGATCGAGAAATGTTCCATTGGTCAAAATAACAACTTCAAAACCATTTGCTTTAGCTGTTTGAATCATCCGAAACAGATCCGGATGCAAAAAGGGTTCTCCCGACCCCTGCAACACCAATGAACACGTATCAAGGTCCTTTAACTCGTCGCACAAGCGCGTAAATACTTCGAAGGGAAAATCGGGAGCAGATGAATTATGGGATCTCAAGGGTGTATGATACGGACAACCAATACACTGAAGGTTGCAGCGGCCCACGATATCCCACGTTACAACAAAGGGTCCGGTCTTGGCGACTTGTCTGTTAAACAGGCCACGAATTAATTGTATTTTCTTTCGAAAAGAAGCCATGGCTAAAGTTTGTTTATTCGTCTTTTTTTGATAACAGTGTTTGCATTCTAATAAACGATTGATTGCAAAACCATTCTTCAGACAGAACGCTGTTCATGTTAAAAATTTTTATTCTATTTCAATTTTCCTTTAATTTGATTCATCCGTGTCCGCCAGCCGAAAATTGAGCGAATAAAAGCAATCTCATCGCCACTGAATTCGCCAAGTAATGTAGTAGTAACGATAATAAGCATCGATATTAAAGGCAGCTTTAAGAAAAGTAGAGGGCCGGGAGTTTGCCATTTAAAAGCAAAGGCAAAAGCAAGTACACAGATTATAGTACTTCGTACAATTGTCGAGACAGGCAATCGAACTCCCCAAACCTTGTATACGGCAAGCATACAACAACAGGCCCCAAACCAGGCAAGACCAGTCGTAACGCAAGCAGCTCCTATGTATCCAAAACGGGGAATTATTATAAAATGAGCCCCAAACGCCAATACCACAATCGGCAATATCAGGTAAAAGGTCAATTTAGGTCGATCTGCTGCAATAAGCGCTGATGAAGAAACCACAATCATGGATACTCCCAGAGCAGCAAATATAAGAATTGCCAATATCTGCCCAGCGGAAAAAAATGACTGTCCATATATCATTACCACTACTTCTGTGGCTGCGCCGGCAGCCATCCCTGCAAACGGCAATAAACTGAATGTTAGACGAAACGCTTTTTGGATCATTTCCTTAGCAGATTCTCTTTGATCTTGCGCGCAAAGCTGAGTGAGCTTTGACAACAGTAAAGGAGAGAGCGATGCCATGAACAAAGAAGGTACAATAGTGAGATTTTGCGCTGCACCATAAAATCCAGCAGCCTGCGGCGTTTCCGCCAACCCTTTTACAAAAAAAAGATCCATCCGGTTGAAAAGACTTATTCCGATAGCATAGAAAAAAAGAGGTAACGCGAAATCCCATAGATTGTTAAAGGAAAGATCAGATTTTCCTGTCAGGGTCGGGTTGACAAAAAAACGAGATCCAATAAACACCAAAAAATAAGAGATGATGACTGCCATAATCGCACTGGTCACTAAGGGCCATAACCCGACAAACAGGAAAATTAATACCATACGGCTCAGCCAGAAAGTAGCGATCAGAAACGCCCGACTTCCAAAAAATCCACGACCGACCAGAATCGATTGATGAATACTAATAAGAGCAGAGAAAGGAATGCCCAGCGAAAAAAGACGAAGATAAGTTGACAGTTCAGCCGAGTCAAGCCATGAAGCAAGGGTCGGAGCAACAAGCGCCAGAAAAAAAGCTGCTCCTAAACTGACCATAAGTTGAACTTGTAAAAACCGAGACGAAACGGAACGCCAGTCTTCAGTCTCGGCCACGAACTTCACGGCTGCCCGACTGAATCCCATAGTAATGGTGCCCTCGATCCAGACAACAATAGAAGACGCAACGGTTAAGTCTCCGTAGTTCACTGGACCCAGCATTCTGCTGAGGAAAGCTGCTGTCAGAATGCCAGTGGGAAGACATAAGGATGAGGCTGCAAAACCTTGCAGCGTGCCAACGGTAATGTGAATACCATGACTTGGTCCTTGGGTGGAAACAATATTATTCTGTGGCAAATCATATGATTTGCGCATGGGAAAATAACTCCTTACACTTTTATTAACGAAACGAATAAAGAGCACAATATAGTGCTTTGCAAAATTTCATAATACTATTATCATCCAGCTTATCTAAGACAAAAAATAATAGCACGACACCAAGCAATTATTGAACGCTATTGATATCTGAAAAATAATTAAAACCTTCGTTATCATTAAAAGGGCGAAGATTATTTACGATTAATTTTTATGTCATTAATCAGATCAAAGTAACGCTTCAGATGAGCATCTTCCGTCCATTTCTGTTTGTAAGCCTCATATCCGCGACCCCCTAAATTATTCCGGTATGACGGATCAGCAAGCAACCGGTCCATGACGGCGATCAACTCGTTTTCTGTGTTATAGATACATCCTCCACCACTCTCTTTGATTAATTCCGGCAGACTGCCCAAATTTTTGACAACAGCCGGCGTTTTTTCCCTAAAGGCCTCCAAGAGCACCAAGCCAAAAATTTCCATACACACAGAAGGAACCAATAAAGCTGTTGCATGTCGGTAAAAAGTATGCAGTTCCTGGTGGGATAGGTGACCCAAAAACCGAATGTTATTGCTGTTTCCGGCCAACTGACGCAACAAAGGCTCATAATTTCCTGTACCGGCAATCAGCAGTTGTGCTTTGAGATACCGACGGAAAACGGGAATAAGTGTCTGAAGGCCTTTAAGCTTTTCCAGGCGACCGACAAAAAGAAAAAACGGACTATCCGGCAAATCGCCAATCGACTCCTCAAAACCTGACAAACCGGAATTCGTTGAAACAACAAAATGAGGTAAATGGACGATGGGAAGGTCCATCCCCATTCGATAATGTATTTGTTTGCAGGAACGGCTCGGTGCGATAAAGGCATCCACATGCTTGAAAAAATCATTTAAAAAGCCGGAATACCGCCACAACTGTGGCGGACGCTTATATGTCAGGATGCATCGAAAACATTTTGGATTAAAGCAAACAGCTCGATTGAATCGGAACATCGTATGTGTAGGGCAGACCAGCCAGTATTCATGCATCGTGTAGAGCTTAATACCTTTCCCATATCCTAGTATTTTTGGGCCACCCACAAGAGAGAGGTTATGATAATGGATGACATCAAAGCCTTTTTCCAGAATCTGTCGGATGCGTGCTGATTTAAAGAAAGAAAATCCCGTCTGGTGGGTAGCCAGAGGAGAAAGAAAACCAAGGGGGCTTTTAAGTCCGTGTATGATAACATTGGAATGATCAGCATAGGTCGCCTCTGGATTTTTGCGTGCCAAAAGGCGGTACGAATCAATGCAATGGATGACGTCTACCGAGTGTCCCCGGATTGCCAGTTCATTTGAGAGTTGGTGTACAAACAAACCATCCCCTCCGAAATTGTAAGGAGGATAGAACGTTGTGATCATACAAAAGCGTAAAGGTCGATTCATCGTTTGCCTGAGCTGTGTTGAAACGCGCGGCGGATACTGCGGGGGATGCTGCGCGCCAATACATACCATGGGAAAAGTCTGGTTAACATTATCTGAAACAATCGATCGGTTCGAAGATAGTAAGCATCTACACGTTCAAAAGCATAGAGATCACTGCATTTGTTAATCAGACCAAATTTGTCGGAGTAGGCGCATGAATAATGCTCTTGAACAATATTACGTACCCGATGGTTATAGCGCCCATAAGGATAAGCAAAGCAAGAAACCGGCGTACCCAGGGCATCCTCAATGATTACCTTTGAGTCACAAACCTCTTTTTTCACAAGATGATGAGGTATAAGTGTTAGGTCCGGATGAGTACATGTATGAGCGCCAAATTCAATCCCCCATCGGTGCATTTCATATATCTCATTCCAGTTCAACATTGAACGTCCGTTAAGAGAAGGCAAGCGATCCGTTGGCCTTGCTGTATCCCTTTCTTCTACTGTGAGAAAAACTGTTGCTAACATGCCATAACGCTGCAATATCGAAAAGGCTTTTGTATATATACTCTGGTAACCGTCATCAAATGTAACCCCGAAGCAACGATCCGGGAATAGCGCACCGCGGTTGAAAATATCTACCACTTCCATTTGACTCAGCGTCCGATAACCACTTGAATAAAGTTTGGCTATTCCCCGACTGAACACTCTTGGTGATAGGGAAATCGCAGATGGTCGGTCATCAACATCATGGATGGTCAAAACTGGTAAAAATGACTTCATTGGGGCAGAGCATCCTCTTTTTTACATACCCAAATTAATCCGAAAATTTATCAAAACTTTCGTCGGAGTATCGAGTAAAATTTAATTGGCTGTTTTTCATCCTTTTAATTGATGCAAAAGGATGGAACCATTTAAAAAACCGGTTAACTAATAAATTTAAATAATTGTGACAGCATGAGCTGCAATTACAGTATTCTCCAACGGATACAAGCCCTTTACGAGTAAAAGTCTGTCTGCGAAAGGCTCTAATTTCCGGTCCATTCCAGATTTCACGAAATGGTTTTTCATAAAGATTTCCAAAAGTCAGGTCACATGGCGGGCAAGGGCGAACAGATCCGTCTGACATTACTTTTGAATGATACCATGAAACATAGCAGGGAATTTTCAACCATGCATTTTTCTTTTGTTTTAAGAGAAAGAGAATATTATTAATATTATGATCTATAGAAAAGGCATTCAATCGCTTTTTGGCTTGTCGCAAAGAAATTGCAAACAATTTTTTTTCGTCTTTTGAAAGAGCATATGGAGTCAATGCCTCTCTGTGGTTTACTAACGGATGAAAGAAGAGTCTGTTACATCCAACTTCATGAGCCAAATCCACCATTGCATCGATGGATTGAAGATTATTACTTCCAACCACATTAAATATGGTGAGATTGGGAAGCTTAATTTTTCGCTCTTCTTTTAACCTTGTGATGAGTTTCATATTATTCAAAACTTTTTTAAAAAAGGCGGTATTTGTACCAGGATAATTCAGTTTATACTCTTCTGTGGAGGTTGCCCATAGACTCACCCTGATGTTATCCATTTTTGCATCTATAAAGGACTCTATTGACGCCTCATCAAGCAGAGTTCCATTGGTAAAAAGATTAATATGAAGACCGGAGGCTTTGGCTGTGTAAACAAAATCGGTGATATCGGTATGCAGCATGGGTTCCCCTGCACCCGTAATATTTATGCTGTATGTATTTAATTTTTTAAGATCGCTGCATAGCTGTTTAAGCGAATCAAGTGGAATGTCAGGCACGGTTCGATTACGGGGTAGAGGTAATAAAGTATCTTCTTTTGCGCTCGGGGAATGATAAGGACATCCCAAACAATGCAAGTTACAACGAGTGGTTAGACCAATATCAACAATAAAGGGGCCCATTTTAGCAGCATCACCTGAAAGCAATCCATGCAAAAAATTTATTTTGTGACGTAATGTTATCATTTTTTGTCTATAGGATCTTGGCATATAAAGTAATGTTATTGGATTAAATCGCTAGCAACCTATTTTGATATTATGGTCTTTATGAGCTAACTATGCTGAAAGTGTTATAATAAAACAATAAGAAAATAATAGGTTAATTCGGTTCAATGGAAATATGGCGATGGTTTAAGCACTATCAGAGCAAATTCCTTTGATATGCCAGTTTTCGATTTTACGTAAATCTAACCCTTCAACAAAAAAGTCGCTGTCGCTATATTTGTGTTTAACCGGACGTATCAGCAGTGGCAACTCACCATCAATTCTTCTTTCAATGGTCCGAAACAAACTGACTTTTTTAAAACCAAGATCCTGTACTTTATGTTTAATATTATCGGTCAGACTGAAATAATAGATAGAAAGAACATCAAAATACCTGGCTTTTATAATAAATTTAAGTATTTTTTCGATGGAAGTTTCATCCCGTTGTGCATAGTCTACAATGTAACCTCGTCGATTGTTCGGTGACACCTGGATGACAACATATCCGGTTATAACCTCGCTTTTTATTCGATACAGAAATACGTACTTATTGTGTTTGTTTGCAAAGCGCCATTTGAAAAAGTCTTCATCCTGGTACAATGTTATATTATCAGGGCTAACGTCCTGTCCTTCAATTAAAACATGCATCTCTTTAGGTATAGGCTGCTGTGAAACGATGATATCTTCAAATGTTCCGAATTGAATCTTAGGGGTAATCCCTTTAAATTGTCTCTTAGCATTGAATGAGAACTTAACCAGTCCAGCCATGCTGCATCTTGTCAGATATATTTTTGAAGCAAGGGGAAGAAAGCCCATCCTCAGATAACCGGGTAAAGAAATTTTGTTGGAAGTCAGGTTTAAAAAAAAAGGGTACTTCCCTGTGTATTCTTCAGAAGCCCTGTTTCCCATGGCCACAGACAATCCTTTTCGGCGGTGGTTCGGGTGAACACAGGTATCTCCCGGACATAATGAGATGATCTTGTCGTTTTTTCCTTTAATTTGAAATCGGGTGGCAAAATACCCCCTGAAGCCGACAACCTTTCCTTTATGTAAGGCCATAGCCCCGAGTGGGGATTCAGTGTAAGGGTTGTCATCATACTTCCATTTAAAATAGGATATATTGTTATTGTGATCGCTGCCTAAAAGATATTGCAGCAGATCGACAACCTGTGGAAAAAATTCGGAGCAATAAGGCCTTATTTCATAATCATCAAAGGTCATAACAGTTTCTTTCAGCTGTCTTTATCAATTATATGCTATCGGACTTTATAATGGACTCTATATTCAAATCATCTTCTATATATTTTCTGCCATACTTTCCGTGGCCATTTTCCAGATTGAGTAATGTTCTTAATTCAGACGGAGGCATGATCTTCCTTTCATTAGCATCGGCTATTGTATGTATGCGGCGAATAAGATCTATATTTCGGGCAAGTCTGGTGCGTTTATGATCATACCAAATGTTATCTTCCAGACCAACTCTTACCCCTCCCCCGGAGGCGATGGCAGTCGAATTCATCATGAGTTGAGTATTTCCGATTCCAGCAACACTCCAGAATGAGTGCGGCGGTAAGTCGCGGACCATGACGCCCAGATGAAGCAAGTCTGCCTGAGCGCAAGCGATATTCCCGAGAAGCAGGTTAAAATAATGGGGTGCTTCAAGAAATCCTTTATTGTCAAGATATTTAGCATAGTTAATCATTCCCGAATCAAATGCTTCCAGTTCTGCCAGAATTCCTCTTTGTTTCATTTCTTTGGCCAGCAACTGAATCATTTTAGGAGAATTCACACTCTCTTCCCGGTTGAAGTTAACCGAGCTTAACGTCAGACTCCCCATGTCAGGTTTCAGGTGCCCATCAATCCTGAGCGGTTCGGCTCGCTTTTCGAATTCTTTGAATGTCCGTCCGCTCAAAGAGACGCATATAACCAGGTCTTTTGAAAATTTTCGGATGCCCTCTATGATACGACGATAGACTTCTGACCTGTATGTCGGTTCACCGGTAGATTCATCGCGAGCATGAAGATGTACCATCGTAATGCCGAGTTCAAAAGCTTCATGCACATCCTCAAGGATCTCGCTAACACTTATCGGCACATGATGTGTCATGTCCTTGGTTGGAATCATTCCTGTTGGAGTAAAATTAATAATCAAATTCATAAGGTTATTTCCTGTCAATTTAAAAAGTATGATATCTCATTAATTCCTGAATGTTGTTATTCTATTGTAGATCCATCCGATCAAAGATCCGCTTACGGTACCCACTGTAAAACCATAAGCAAACCCGATAAGGCTTCCGAAAAAAGAAACCCTATAACCAATAAAATACTGACTTAACAACTGTAAGTGTGGACCTACCACTATGCCCCCTTTGATGACAAGCCAGTTGGTTGCAATGAATATTACTAAGCCGCATAACAGCCCTAAAGATAATCCAAGTATCTTTACATTGAGCCAGAGTACGCCGCTAAACAGTCTTTCTTCATTTGTTGCATTTATTTTGTCCTTTGTATCCATATGCATATTTTTTCACATCCTTTAACGACTTAAAAATGATCAAAAAAATCTAAAAGGGTTAATATTTCAGTTTTTTTCTTAACGCGGTAGATGAAAAAGGCAAGGAGAAGATTTCGAAGATATGCAAACAGCCAGCCAAACAGAAAGCCCCAAATGAATACATAACCAAAAGCCTTAAAGGCTCCACTTACTGTTACAGTATAGCCTATAAAAAACTGACTGAGAAGATCTAAACTTGGACTCACGACGTCACCACCTTTTAGGACCAACCAAATTGTCGACAAGAAAAAAAGGAGTCCGGAAACAGATCCAACAGCGGTGGCCATGGCAAGCTTATCCATTCTGGAAAAAGTTCGAATAAAACCGTTTTCAGAATCAAATGGCTTAGCCTTAAACTTTTTCTCTTCAAGATATTCTTTTTCTTCGTTTATTTCCCAAAGATCATGATTTGCGCCTAAAAAATTTTGTGCGGCCAACATCCCCACCCACATCGATTGGTCCATATTGTTGTAACGATGCATACCACTTCGGCCTATGGTTTGAAGGCTGTCGATACTTGCTAGATAACTTTTAATAACCTCAAGGTAATCTCGATAATTAGGGTCGTAGACTGGGTAGGCGCCGGGTTGGCGTACGATAAAGCTATCGATGACCCTGTCGATCTCGGACAGACCTAATTCAGATAGTTCCCGGGAAGCTATATCTATTAGTTCGTCATCAGGCATTTTCCAGATCTCGTCACCTTCAGTGCAAAAATATTCCATACCTACACTCGTCTTTTGTGAATCCGGAACCATTGCGGCACTCCAGTTTTTGAAGTTTTGAATTCGCCCGACCTTGACGTTAGGGTTATGGATATAAATCCACTGGTCGGAGAAAAGCTCTTGTTTGTCAATTATAAGCACCACAATAATAAAGGCTCGATATGAAAGTTTTTGGGCAGCCATGAGTACCTCAGCCGGTGGTTGTGGATCGAGCGTGGCCACAAGTTTGGTTATAGGGATGCTGGAAATGAGATGGTCAACAGGTATTTCCGTTCTCTTATCTTCTTTGAGATAAGAAACACTTATGATACGCCCGTTTTTATGTTTTAGGCCAATCGCTTCCGAATTGAGCATCACTTTTCCACCTTCGGCTTCAATCGTTTCTTGAAATCGCTGCCACATCATCCCCGGTCCTTTTATTGGATAATAAAACTCATCAATAAGGCTTTTCGCATTTTTGATGCCAAGAAGTGCATTGGTGACGGCGGCTATAAGTGATAGCCCTCTTATACGCTGCGCAGCCCACTCGGCCTGGATTTTGTTGCAAGGGATGCCCCAAACCTTCTCTGTGTATGTTTGAAAAAATGTTTTATAGAGGCGCCGGCCAAAACGGTTGGATACCCATTGTTCGAAGGTTTTTTCTTCACGATAGGGACGAAACTGCGCATTAATATAGCTTAGCATCATCAGCAAGCTTTCAAGAATGCCCAAGTTGAACAAAGTGTTAGGTATACTGAGGGGATAATTAAAGAGACGGCCTTCATAATAGATTCTAGACATTCGACGAACCTTTTGAAAATCCTCTCCCATCATCTCATGCCAGAGCTTGTTAACCCGGTCGATTTTAGTGAAGAACCGGTGGCCGCCTATGTCGAAATAATAGTCTTTGTAAGTTTCGGTGCGGGCAATTCCTCCAACCTTGTCAGCTTTTTCAAGAACAATGGGTCGAACACCCTGTTTTATAAGTTCATATGCTGTGGCAAGACCCGATGGGCCGGCTCCTAGAATGACAACGGGGTTTTTGTTCATAGAATACTCACTTTTATGTCATCAAGTATTTCCATCGATATTTATTTGTCCTTATCGATCGTTGATTATCATATGACGTGTCTAATTTTTGTTGGGGCCATATCTATGCGATTAAAATTAAGGGTTAGATTCATACTAATTTTTTCAATCTATTATCATATATCATAAGCGAAGGAAATTATAGAATATTGTGATTGAGGTTTTTCTGCTTTTAATGCAAAAATTGTGCAAAAACAAGATTTTGGAGAATTTAGTATAAATATCAATTTTTTACATTGATTGTAAGGAATGGATAACAGCCAAAATCTATAAAAATTTTATGAAATTATGAAGTAAGTTGCTTAAATTCTATGTAAATTGTTACCTATTTTTTCAGAATGATAAAAATGCAATATAGATAGGAAAGAAAACTGGGATCATCATATCGAGTCGTGTACATGAAACCAAATAAGGTACAATATATAAAAACAGAACCGTTTAGGCTCTTAATGTGGAATATAGTCGATACCCGTGGGGAATGTCAGGGCTTCACCGCCCTGACGGCGATCAAAAGTTCGTAATCCGGATCATGGTGGTCCAATTCTTCTTTGGACAATTCTTCCATGGCCAGGCCGTGAAGAAAAGCGATGGTTGAGAGCACATTGCCGCGGGATTCGACTGTGACATTTTCGGCCGAAAAAAGCTCCTGAAACAGCCGCCGCATGGACTGGGTGGTGAAATGCCAGTATTCGCCCCATGGATCGATCCCCTCCCGCCGCCCGATTTTGCTTATACCATGGGTGGTGACCAGCATTACACCTCCGGGCTTGAGAATACGGTAAAGATGATGAAGAGCTGACCGGAAATTGTAAATCATCTGAAGTGTTTGCGTGATAATGATGCAATCGAAAAGATCAGAGGTTAGATTGTCGGCACGGGTTAAGTCCGCCACGATTGTCGTTCGGTGATCACCCGGAACGATGTTTAGTACATCGCTTTTGGTAACTCGGTTACTGCCAAACTTACGAGTATAAACATCATCGCCGATTTCCAGCACGTGTTTTCGAATATCTCCAGCGTGTGTCTGGAGAAATTGTTCGATGTAATAGCGGTCAATGGCCAACCCGCGGTCGATAGCGAAGATACGGCTTATAGGATGCAGCCGGCGCAGGTCACCCAAATTCAGCGTTCCGGTTGGCTTTCGTTGTAATCGGTAACGACGTTGTTGCGCCCGCAGCCAGTGGCGAAATTCCAGCGGCAGGATCGCCGAAGCGAATGCTCTGATCCGGTCGTTGATCATCAGACCACCATTAACAAGATTTCTTCACGCACAAGAACCCCACAAAATTGTACCATTGGAAAAAGGTTTCAACAATGTTGAATCCATAGCGACGAAACATCTCCAAGTTTTCATCGATGCGATAGGGAATGAGCACGTTTTCAAGCGCTTCACGTTTGCGAAGAATTTCATTATCTGAATATTCGTTGCGTCTCTTGAATTCATAGTAGAAATCGATGAAAAACCGATTCATGTGGGAATTATTGGTAAGCACCTTTTCGGTGACAATCATCGCGCCGCCATCGACCAGTCCCTGGTAAATCCATTTGATCAGAATATCGCGCTGGAGAGGACGAACAAACTGTAACGTCCAACACATCGTAACAACGCTGGCATTTTCCAACGACAATCCGGAGAGCAGCGCATTAAAGTCAGCATATCGGACTTCGATGCGGTCGGCGAACCCACTGTCGTTGATTTTGAGTCGGGCCTTTTCGATCATTGGATGGGAATTATCGTAGCCGATGAGTCGCGCCGATTTGTTAAGCTCACGGCAGAGGTTGATCAGGGTGGTGGCGGTTGAGCAGCCCAGGTCATAAACATTTGTTCCCGGAATCCAGAACTTCTTCCCGATCTCTTTGAGCATATGTTGTTGCTCATGGTAAAAGGGCACGCTCCGCAAGAGCATGTCATCGAAGACTTCTGCAACTTCCTTGTTGAACTCGAAATCACTTGAGCGTGCAGCGTGGGTCTGGAAAACTTCGTCTCGCTTCATTTTGTGTTCTCCTTTTTCAGAAATCAGCCCGCTAAATTTCATCCGAAAGAATTATGCCTAACTGAATTGGAAATTACAATCAAAAACGTATTGATCATATTCATTATACTGAGTTTTCTCAAAATTCAGGAGCAACGAATAAGTGTTTTTCCATCTTCCTTATTCAAGCAGGATCTTGGTTAAAGTTTTTTATATTATTTTTAAACGGGATTTTCTGACGAAGTTATTGATTAAGGTTGATGAATAAAACAACGATGTGTGAAACCATTTAGTGGATGGATCGTTGTCATTATTTCTCTGGAATTGAGATACCCTGTATGCTGGAAACGACTATGGAATTTAAGCTAGGAAATGCCATTTTGGGACGAGATGGTAGCTAAATGGTAGCAGAAAATAAAAAAGGAGTTGCGGTATGAATCACAACCCCTTGAAATAATTGGTGCCGAGGGACAGAATCGAACTGCCGACACGGGGATTTTCAGTCCCCTGCTCTACCGACTGAGCTACCTCGGCATTGCCTTGAAAAAATCAAAAATTATTAGACCTCCCTTTTTTTGTCAAG
>Ga0210064_1000178_pt1 | contig 30652 bp, 30 predicted proteins | sample Muzzi_CordC_D2_FD_185531 | JGI IMG/M metagenome (GOLD analysis project Ga0210064, IMG submission 185531) | Wetland microbial communities from San Francisco Bay, California, USA, that impact long-term carbon sequestration - Muzzi_CordC_D2 (SPAdes) | ecosystem: Environmental > Aquatic > Marine >... | reverse complement strand
CGGCAACCACGGATCCATGCCAGGGTTTGCGACTACCATTTCCTGGTAACCCAGGTCGTAGCGACGCGCGAGATCGGGCAATGTATCCTCATGGCCGGCGATGGCAATCTGGACAATACCCACGAGATCAGTTCCTTCAGGCGGGAGCAGAAACCTGTCGGTGGGGGTGGGCGGCTGTGCAGGCCTTGCCCAGTAGGGACGCCAGTCGGGAAAGGTGCTACACCCGGACAGGTAAATGATTGCGCAGAGAACCGTGCTCCACGGGAGCCAGGAAGAGCCGTTGCGAGAAGACGCCGAAGGATTCATTGATTCAAGGATGGATTGCAACGACCCGGTGCGTCAAGTGTACGCGATCGCGGGACCGGTCTGACCGGCCGATCTGGCAACAGATCACGGACCTCGGCCGAGGGGCGGATCGGATCATCCTGCTGATCCGATACGATGGCGATATCAGGGGTACCCGGCGATGTCCTCGGCTGCGTTTATCCGCGCGCATCTCATTCAGCATTGTTATCGTGCCGCGAATTGCGACTTTGCCGTCGGCCACTCCCTATTGATCCGGATTAACAAAACCCCGGGTATCACCGTGATTGTCCGATACGTTCGGGCAAATCATCCGGGACGAACAACGGATTTCTCACCAATCTGTATATCTCACCAGCTTCCCGGATGGTGGTGAGAGTTACAGACTGCTAACGGACAGGTGTATTGCACTTGGAATTCATGCAATCGCACAGCATAATGTACGGCCTTTTTACCGCATGACCTGCGCACTGCGATGGCGGATACAGCCGCGGCGGGAAAAACCAGCACTCAATCAACGGACACGTTTGGAGGTACCCGGATAATGAACGAAAATGAAGTCATGGACGTGACGGAAGTCATCCCCACCAGCGTAGAGGAAGTCAACCAGATCTGGACACAGCTACAGGACATAGTGACGGTCTGGGGGCTCAAGGTCATTGCCGCTATCGCAATTTTCATCATCGGCCGCTGGATCGCGAAACTGGTACGCCGGGGCGTGATGCGCATGATGGAACGGGCAAAGGTCGATGCAATCATTACCGGCTTCGTCAGCAACATTGCCTATATCACCCTGCTGGCCTTTGTTGTCATCGCTGCACTCGGCCAGCTGGGTATCCAGACGACTTCGTTCATTGCCATTCTGGGTGCCGCCGGCCTGGCAATCGGTCTGGCGCTGCAGGGCTCGCTGGCGAATTTCGCGGCGGGCTTCCTGATGATTATTTTCCGGCCGTTCAAGGTCGGTGATTTTATCGAAGGCGCCGGTGTAGCCGGTGTCGTCGAGGAGATGCAGATCTTCACCACCACCCTGAAGACCGGGGACAACAAGATCATCATCGTCCCCAATGCCAAGTTGTCAGGCGACAACATCATCAATTACTCGGCCCGTGAAACCCGGCGGGTAGATATGACCGTCGGCGTTGCCTATGACGCGGATCTGTCAAAGGTCAAGGAAGTGCTGAATGACATCATCAGCAAGGAAGAACGCATTCTTGCCGATCCGGCACCGCAGGTGGCCGTAGCGGAACTGGCCGACAGCAGTGTCAATTTTATCGTGCGCGTGTGGACCAGTACCTCCGATTACTGGGGCGTCAAGTTCGCAGTCACCGAGACCGTCAAGAACCGCTTCGATGCGGAAGGTATCGGGATCCCATTCCCGCAGCGCGATATACACATCGTCAGCGGCAGCCAGGCTGCATGAAACGGGATGACACGACGGGCAAGCTACCGGCAGGCCACTGTTGCCGGTAACGACCGGCCTGGTCACGCAGTACAGGCCGGCTGCCGGCGATTAGCCCGCGGCAGCCGGATCTTCGGCAATCATCGGAATCTCCACCCCGGTTGCCGTTGCTCCTCCGGCTGCTCCTTACTGGAGGTCTCATGACCCATCCGGTAAATTCGCCGTGGACGCCAACCGTGTTTCCGCCTGTAGCGGTTTCATGAAATATGCCCCTGGCATGCCAAAAGGAGAACAATCCATGCAAGCATCCATCCCCCGCCTTTACCTGTCCCTGCTCTGCCTGCTGATCCCCGTCAGCGGGCTGTCGGACGAGGTGTTCCTGAAGAATGGCGACCGGCTGAGTGGCAACATCGTCAGCAAGACCGGCGACAAGCTGATACTGGAGACCAGCTATGCGGGTAAAATCGAAATCCAGTGGGCCGATGTCAGTCATTTGACAACCGACAAACCGGTGCGGATTGTATTCGACGATGAAACCGAGATGAGCGGTATTCTCTCCGCAACGGACGGCGCTGAATTGCGTATTGCCGCTGATATCGATGCGGAACCGGAGCCATTGCCCGCGCTGGGTATCGCGGCGATCAATCCCCCTGTCGTCCCCCGGCTCAAGATCAAGGGGCAGGCCAATGCAGGGCTCGACCTGGATCGTGGCAACACGGACCAGGATACCTACCATGTCGATGCCGAATCGATCTTTCGCTGGGTGAGCGACCGCTTTACCATCGGCGGCTCGGGTGACCTGGAGAAGTCCAACGGCGACAAGACCAAGCAGCAAGCCAATCTGGCCGGAAAGTACGATCATTTCATGAATGAGAAATGGTATCTCTACAGTGGCCTGGGCTTCGAGCATGACAAGTTTGCCGACCTGACCTTGCGTACGAAGCTATCGGCGGGTACCGGTTATCAGATCTACGAAACCGACCGCACCAACCTTTCCATCGAGGGTGGCCCGGCCTATGTCTGGGAAAACTACAACAACAGCGAGAACCAGGATTATGCCGCCGCCCGCTGGGCCCTGCGTTTCGATCACTACCTGATCGAGGCGTGGAAGCTGCAGGCCTTTCACAAGCACAGCCTGGACTGGAGCCTGGAAGACTCATCCGACTACCTCCTCAAGACAGAGACCGGTTTGCGTATTCCAATCTTTGACAGCCTGCAGGCCACCCTGCAGGTCAACTTCGACCGGGACAACGCCCCCGCGAAGGACGCCAAGAAAAATGACTACGAGTATCTGCTGACCGGGGGCTATACCTGGTAACTATATTATTTATTAAAGTATTTAAAGGGGTCGGTGGTACTTGAGAGTGATTCGCATTGGATGATTCTGCTATACTAGCGGTTCGGTGCCAGGATGCACTGATATGAGTTTGGAACAGGGAATTTCCAATGCCGCGCAAACCACGGACGTATCTCGCGGGTGTACCCAGCCATGTTGTGCAGCGTGGCAACGACCGCAACGCCTGCTTCTATAAACAAGACGACTACCCGTTCTATCTCCATTGTCTCGATGAGGCATGCAGGCGTTATGGAGTTTCGCTTCATGCGTACGTATTAATGACCAACCATGTCCATCTGCTCATGACGCCTTCGTCACCTGAAGGCATCTCCCGCGTAATGCAGCTGGTCGGCAACCGCTACGTCCAATATGTCAATCGGTTGTATCGGCGTACAGGTACACTGTGGGAAGGTCGGCACAAATCGAGCCTGGTTGAGGCGGAGCGCTACCTGCTAAGTTGTTATCGGTATATTGAGCTTAACCCTGTCCGTGCGAGAATGGTTTCGCATCCCGTTGATTACCAGTGGTCAAGTTACCGGCATCATGCCAGTGGGCAGGAGAACCCGTTGATCACCGATCACGAGACATTTTTGCGGATTGGCGGCGGTGCTGCGGAACGCCGTCATGCTTATCGCGCCCTGTTCAGGCATGCACTCGATGAATGCGACATCCGCGCTATCCGGTACTCGGCGACGTTTTCTATGCCACTGGGCGATGAGCGATTCAAATTACACATCGAGAGAGTGCTGAACCGCGATCTGGGCCATGCACGGCGCGGCAGACCCGCAGAAGAGACACGTAGCACTGAGGCTTCATGAGATTCAATCTCATATACCTCCGACCCCTTTATTGCCTTTATTCGGCCATTAGATCGGCCACCTTTTTGTAGCGGTTCATGTCGTATATCCCTGCTTCAACCGGGTTGCGTCGTCGCAGGTATTCGACAAACCAGTGAAAATCCATCCAGATCTCCGGATGGGTCCGGGACAGGCCGTAGCGGCTGACCACCTCCAGAAATTGCTGCCGGGTGCGCGCGGCATGCAGCGCGGCGCTGAATGCCCCGATCCTGTCCAAGGGTACATTGAACAGGAAATTCGGATAACTGCCCAGCAGCCCGCGGTAGACCGTGAGCGTATCCTTTTCCGGCTCGCGGCGTTTTTCCTCATCCAGCATAAAGGCGACATTGGTGTGCATCTTGTTGCGCACCAGGGTATAGGCCAGGTCCTGGTCCGGATTCCCGGTGCTGACCCGCAGGAAGCTGACGTCCGGCATGAAGTCAACGAAATGCATGGCATCGAGCGCGGCCGGTTTCGAGGCCAGGGTCTGCAGGCTAGCCTCCGCCTGTCGCTCCGCGGCGCTCGCTTCTGACCGGTAACAGGGCGGTTGCGTACAACGGTTAAGCACGTCCGCGGGCCCGGCCAGTGATTTCAGGCGCCCGGTAACCAGCGCGACAAACCCGGCTTTCGGATCTGCCGTCCGATAGCGTATCTGCACCGGTAAATCCTCATTGACGACTTCATAGGTGTCGGTGACCTTCAACTGCGCCCTGGTTCCCCGGTACCAGGAATTACGCATGGCAGTGCGGACCCCGGGGGGCATGAAATGCAGAAAGTTATTCTCGGCACCGGAGCGGATCAGATCGAAGTACAGGCGAGTCTCCGCCTGAGAGGCCGCTGCCCCGAACACGTTGTAATTCACGACCAGTTCATAAACGGTGCGCTCCAGCATGGGATAGTCCATCACCCAGAGGGTTTTGGGGACGGCCCCCACGAACCCCTTCACCACCGTTGCATTGTCGAAATGCCGGAAGACGGTCAGCGCCGCATTGGTATTCGTGCCATCGCCGTCCCAGATGTCATCCAGTGACGGCCCCCGGGGTTGCAGCCCACGGTAGTACTGTCCGCGCAGACGGATATATTCATTCCGTTCCTTCCTGCTTTGTGCCCAGTTCGGGCCAAGTGACAGCAGCCTGCCCTCTTCGCGGGTCAGGGCCAGGTAGGGCTGAACCCTGGCCAGATAGGTCGGATCGGTAACCGACAGATCCGCATCCGGATCCTGGAACAGGACATAGAACTGATCATTGATGACATCCGTGGCCACTTGCCCTCGGCATACCGGGCCACGAATGAAGGTCATCACGGTATATTGGGCCGAATCGAGCAGAAACTGATAGCGTGCGCGGGCCGGAATCGCGCTGAAGGTTGCAAAGGGATTGAGGGCATGCTCACGTGAATAATCCGGCAGTTGCGTCACCTCCCAGTCCGGCGTCAGGAACAGCGTCTCGAAGCGACGCAGCCTCGCGTCACTCAGCGGATAGGTGATATGGGTTTTGTGGACAATCGTACTCTCGATCTTTCTCAGCCGGTAATAGAACCGCTGGCCGGGATCATCGTTCGGGTGCACCGTGGGTATCACCCGGACCGGTTCTCCCGGGGGTGTACTGGAGCGCACCAGCTGGAAGAAATTTCGGCTATTCAGGTGTTCGTAATACAGATGGGCGAGGAACAAATGTTCATACAGGTACCGGGACACCAGCTGGTTTTTCTGCATGGTCCGGTTGAAGAACGCCTCCCATTGACGGATCTGCTCCTGTTCCTGTGGTCCCGGCGGCGATGACGTAGCATCGATAACCGCGCCTTCCCGAACCCATACCTGCAGGGTCGAGTATTCGCTTTCGCTCAGTCCGGTGATCGCGAGCGGCATGCCCTGCTGCGGGTTTTTCCGGGCATAGCTCTCAAATTCGGACGGCAGCGGACATTCATTCCTGCGCCGCAGCCCGAGCTGGATATGTTCCGGGACCGCGGAGTCCGGTGGCAACGGATGCTCCCTGCCCAGCCGGATCATCCGGTAGAGCAATGAATTTTCGAGGTTGTCGTCAAGTTGGCCGCCCTGCTCATTGAGCACCGGATAGAAACCCTTCGCGCGCCACCCGGCCGTGGTCCGGGCATCGATGAACAGGCGCGTGGGTGCCATATCGGACAGGCGTGCACTGTCATAAACCGGTTTTTCGGTTGCGCCCCGCAGCAGGCCCTGTGCGGAGGTCAGTTTCAACTGGCAGGGCGCATCATAACAACCGTGACAGGCGATACATTTGCCTTCCAGGATGGGTTTTACATCCCGGGTGTAGGAATAGGTCTGCGTCGCCGCGACCGGGCGTTCCGGAGGCTTCCCGGTAATAGCCGCCGGCTGCATGCAACCGGGGACCGGCAGGCACAGTACGGCGATGAGCAGGTATATGGAGGTTTGTCTGAATGATCGCATCATGATCGTACGCAGAAGTCAGTTGTTACTGCCCTGCCTGACCGCGTGGTGCCACCGTTCATGCCAGTTACCGGAGCGGGGTTCAAAGGGTACGGCAAGTAGTTTAGTAGACCAGAAAGCAGGCACCATTAACAGTCGTCCTTTTCGCCTTCATGGCGATCAGGCTTATCCTCCCTGATGGTGCGCCTTCGCAAACCTATTGATATCCGCATTCCGAAGGTCCGGGCGGAGCATGGCCTGGCGGATATAGAACCGGCCGACCCGAAACGCGAAGATCTCGCCATGGTGGCGGGCTAGCCGGTATGATCAGTGGTTCGACGTCCGGTGGCATTGCCGGGTAGAAAGCTTTCCGCCGGATGGCGCTTTATAGCGCATGGATTTTACGGGAGCACATCATGTTGAGTACATATTCAAGGGGGTTACGCGCCGGCATGCTGCTACTGGCGTTGTGGTCACCCATCACCGGAGCGGCCGATGCTGGAAATCCGCTGGAGCCACTGGACCTGTCGAGCCCGAGGGCGACACTGAACAGTTTCCTGGCGACGGGGGATGCCTATTTTCGCCTCCTGCGTGACGAGTACTGGCATACCCCGAGCCGAGCCGTGGCAGATCGCCTGCATGCTATGGGAAAGGAGGCAGAGCGCGCACTCGACCTCAGCGAAGTCCCACCCGCGGCCCGTTTCGAGATGGGTCGCGACGGGATGGTCTATCTCTACGAGGTCTTGTCGCGCATCGAGCTCCCGCCCGCGGCGGAAATACCGGATGCGACGGCCTATACCGACACGATGGAGGATACCGGGGACCACAAGGAAAACGGCAACAGGAAAACCGCAAGCTGGACCATTCCGCATACCGAGATCACCCTTGCGCGCGTTGCTAAAGGCCCGCGCGCCGGGGAATTCCTGTTCGATCCCGAGACGGTGGCCCGTGCCGCGGAGTTTTATGAAAAGACACGCACGCTGCCGTACCGGCGCGACGTCCCGCTGGAAAACTACGCCGAAAAGCGCGCCTACCTGAGTATGGCCAGCGGTGTCATCGCACCGCGCATCCTCGAGGGGTTACCCGACTGGCTGAAACGCAGCGCATACGGACAGGCGGTGTGGAAGTGGCTTGCCCTGACGATGCTGGTGGCCGTAACCATCGTGGTGCTGATGGTGATTCACCGGCTGTCGCGGTGTCGGATTTCCCGTCAACCGGTCACCGTCCACCTGTGTCGCCTGGTGACCCCGGTGACCCTGCTGCTGCTCACACCGCTGGTGCTCGATACGGCACACCGGGAGCTCACCCTGACGGGCCGGGTGGCCGAGGGCCTGACGCTGCTGGCGGATGCCGTCGGATATTTCTCGCTGGCCTGGATTGCCTGGGCGGGCTCGATGGTGCTCGCCGAGGCGGTGATTTCCATACCGAAAATCCCCGAGCAGAGCCTGAATGCCCACCTGCTGCGCCTCGCCGCGCGGATCGCCGGCGTCGCGACGGTCATCGCCATTATCTTCTATGTCAGCAGCCAGCTTGGGGCCCCGCTGTACGGGATCGTCGCAGGGCTCGGTGTGGGCGGTATCGCCATTGCGCTTGCTGCCCAGAACACCCTCGAGCACTTCATCGGGAGCCTCAACCTGTTTGCCGACCGACCGGTGCGCGTTGGTGATTTCTGTCGCTATGGCGAGGATCCGACCCCGGAGTGGCAGCGCATCGGCATCGTCGAGTCGATCGGGCTGCGCTCGACGCGGATCCGGGGCCTCGATGATACGGTGACAACCATCCCCAACGGGGATTTTTCAAAGATGCACCTCGTCAACTACAGCCTGCGCAGCCGCATATTGCTGAAGACCGTGTTGGGACTTCGCTACGAGACCACGGATGACCAGCTTCGCTATGTGCTCGCATCGCTGCGCGAAATGCTGCTGGCCCATCCCCGGGTCGTCGACGAGAAGCCCAGGGTGCGCTTCGCAGGATTCGGAGATTTTGCCCTGCAGGTGGAAGTCCGCGCCAACCTCAACACCACGGACCTGAACGAATATCGCGCCATCCGGGAAGACCTGTTGCTGCGCATAATGAATATCGTCAAGGAAGCCGGAACCGGTTTCGCGTTTCCCTCGCGCACCGTCTACCAGGCACGTGACGCCGGGCTCGATGCCGAACGCCAGCAGGCGGCCGAGGCAAAAGTACGGGCCTGGTGTGCCGCCCAGGAACTGCCGTTCCCGTATTTCACCGCGGAATACCGCAAAAAAATACGCGACACCCTCGACTATCCGCCGGAGGGATCGCCGCAGGCCGACAACTGACAGACCGGCCACCGCCGGCGACGCCGAAACCATCTCACCTATTGATGTCTCGCGGTTGTCATTTATCCAGAACCGGCTATGATCCCCGGTAATAACAGGGTAGTGCGGTCCGCGGCGGCACAGAAAAAGCCTCCCGCACCGGTGCCGGTTGAATATCAAGTCATAACGAGAAGATCACAACCATGAAAGCATTGCAGCCGAATACAACCAGCAACATTCTGTCGATTGCCATCGCCATTATGCTCACCCTGTCGGCGGGCTGTCAGAGCGCCCGGCACAAGGCGGAAAAGGCGCCGCCTCCAGCGGATGTCACTCCGGGTTCCACCTTCACCGTCATCAAGGATTTCCTGATACCGGATGGTGATACCGGCGTCTATTTCCAGGACACCCAACTGTACCCGGAGGGCGGGATTCAGCCGGACGATCCGTTCTGCGAGTTTACGAGCGCTACTGCCGGCGGCGAGATCATCCGCGGGGTATTCACGGTCAGCAACGTGGAATACGAGGAGGCCGGTGTCGGGCCGGGCGGCATCGATGTATCGGTAACGGAAATTCACCTGCAGGGAGCGGCGAGCGGAAAGTCCTATCGCCTGAACTGCATGCTGCCCCTGTTGTCACACGGGGCCCGCTTCGTCACACCCGTCGAGATCCAGAGCGCCGTCGGCGGCTACCTGAATCTCAAGGATGCGCCCTAGGAGCCTGTCCAGGTACTGTTTACTTTGCCGATCAAAAAATGGATTGATTTACCAAGTAAGCTGGCGTTGGTTGATGAGTTGCCTTGGTCCAGCCCTGCATAAACCCGCGTTACTCTTCCTGGACAAATTTGCTCACCCGCCAGACATTGCCCTCCTTGCTGAGCCAGAGTCTTGCGGTGATCGGCTCCATCCCCCCTACCTCCTCGTCTGAGGTAACGCGATAGACGTACAGATTCTCATCCTGTGAGACAGGCTGCATTTCCAGCAGCTCCGCCTTCACCACCGGCTTGTCCATTGCCGGCTCTTTGGCACCCATTGCCTCGATTTCCTGCAACGATTCCTCGAGCTTCGCCCTGGTGCTGCCGCTGGCCAGTTTCACGGCTTCGGCCAGATTGTCTTCCACGAAGTAGAGTCGCACGAAGTCATAGGCAACGGTTTCCGAGTCAACGTTCCTGCTGCATGCCGAGAACAGCAGCGGTATGGCAATAAGGACCGAAGCGAATCTTTGGATTTGTGCGAAGGACATGTTTCTGTCTCCCTGTGATTGCTGTCAAGTCTCAGGATTGGCTCTCTAACCGACTGATCGCCCGCCTGATTTCATCCAGGATCAACTGCCGGGCTTTCGTTTCGTCAGCCTCGGGGATGTCCCATTCCATGGCACGAAGGTATTTATCCAGCAACGACGCGACATCTTTGTCGAGCGCCTTGCGACGCTTTTCCATCTCGATCTCTTCCATTGAAGACATGAAAAATCTCCTGGGGTTTATGTGTTGTGATCTCCCGGGATCAACAGAACCGGCAAGTCAGGCCCGGGGCGAGTAGCAGGCCGGGCAGCGCGATCAGGGCGGGCGCTTTCCGGGTTGTGATTGTGTGAATACCGGTACTCCTTACGCAAGGTCCGTCAGCACCTTTCTCACCCGGAAAACGGGTCAGCACGGGGTCTGTACCCCCGCCAGGGGCTACAGACTATTCAGTATCGCCTGTTTTTGGGCTTTGTACTCCTCTGGCGTGATGTAGCCCCCGGCCGCCAGCTTGTTGAGCTGATTGATCTTCTCCTCCGGCGTCATCGTCGTGGCTGCCGCAGGCGGAGGAGCGGCATAATACACCTTCTGCCGTTCCTCCTTGTCACGATAGTGGGCGCTGGTCAGCATACTGCCGGCCAGTAAACCACCGATCCCCCAGGCAGCGCCGTGACCGGCCGTCGCCGTCGGTGTATAGGCCGTCAGTGAGATAGCGCCTGCCAGCAGGACGGCAGACAGTAGTTTCAATCCAGTTCCAAGCGGTTGCATCGTCTTCATAATGATTGTCACCGGCTGTATGAGAATGCCGATCACCGGCAGCGTTGCAAGATCAAGCGTTCCATCAGATCGCCAATGCCGGCAACCGCGCTGATCCGGTCCTGCTGTACATCGATCGGCATCACTTGCATGCGATAGATTTCATACCCGTTAAACAGTTTCAGTTCCGCGTGGATGTCCTGGAAGGACGCCGGCATGCTCAGCATCTCGAAGGCCACCACATCGTCCTCGATGCGCCAGAAACCGACCGCTTCCGCCTTGCCGCGGCGACCGTATTCGAAGGTACTGTTGCCACGTAGTAGCAGGTGTTCAGCCTTCTTGCCACCGCAGACTCCCTGTGCATTGACCTCCCACTTCCCGGTCAGGTAACCCGCATCCAGCGCGGCCGCCTTCACACCCGGCAGGAAACCGGTCAGGACAAGTATTAACGGGATCATCCGCTGGCAGGTCCGTAGCATTTTAATTTCCTCAGTTTTCGGATTGGAACATCATCACGCTGGCAGCCCGGGATGCGAGCGTGCAATCCTATCACGTGACAAACGCCTATTCCATGCGTATGTCCTCACCCTCTGGACCCTGTTCCAGGGCAATACCCTTCGATGACGGTGACACCATACGCAACCTCATGCCCTTGTCGTTCTTCAACCACACGTCTCCCTTACCGGAATTGCCCAGCGTAATACCGATCCCGGCCGCGACATAGACGCCTGGGTATTCCACGACATCCTTCATATCCCGGACATCGCCGTCCAGCTTAACCTTGTGCGCGCCGGACCCGCCCAGCCTCGAACCGTCCATCATGAACTTGTGGAACTGGCCCTGGAATTCGAGTGTACCGCCGCCGATGTCGCCGCCGACCATCCACATGATCTGGAACTCACCGATGAAGACGGTACCCGGGGGTATCTTTTCCTCCGCCAGGACGGCGTTGACTGCAGGTACAAGGTGTCACACCGCATTCCCTCCCCTTGGCAGGTGGAGGGTCAGGACGGGGGTTGAGTACTCGTCTAGGCCCGGCTCTCTACCTCCATCCCGGCCTTCACGGCTGGCGGACGGCGGCGGTTTCTCCGCTTTCGATCTGCTTTCTACCCTCATCCCAACCTTCCCCCTGCAAGGGGGAAGGAGCTAATGTGTTGTACCAGATTTCCCCTCCCCCTGGCAGGGGGAGGGTCAGGGTAGGGGTTGAATGCCCGGCTCGGCTCAGTCTCTCTACCCCCATCCCGGCCTTCCCCCTGCAAGGGGGAAGGAGCTAAATAACATCTCCCTTCGTGGCGGGTATTTTTTGCGCTAATGACCCCTCCCCTCGCGGCGTGTATGTTCGGAGCTAATGTACACCCCCTTCCCGTGTTTTCACGCCGGGAACGTACCGGGTATGCGGCGCGCCCATCGCGGCTGTATTCCGCCATGCCCGCGCCGGGTTGCATCCAGCGTTTGCGTCAGCGGGCTGTTTGGTCTATTCGCCCCGGTCCCGGGCCACCCGATGAAGCATCAGTTCTTTTACGAAACCGACTTCCAGTTTACGCAGCAGATGCTGGCGGTGCGCCTCCACGGTCCGCGGACTGATGCCCAGTACCCTGGCAATTTGCTTGCTGACGCTGCCGATCAGCAGCTTGTCGAGCACCTCCCGTTCGCGTTTCGTCAGCGCGGCGAGTTGCCGTTCGCGTTGGTCCTTCCCGGCGTCGGAACGCCTGGCGATTGCGTCGATGGTCAGTGCGTTGTTGATGCTGTCCAGCAACAATTGATCCCGGTAGGGCTTTTGTACAAAATCGACGGCGCCGGCCTGAAGGGCGCGCACCGCCATGGGTACAACGCCATGGCCGGTGATCATGATGACCGGGATCCCGGCTTCCCGCTAATTGAGTTTTTCCTGCAGCACCAGACCGCTCATTCCGGCCATGCGCACATCGAGGATCAGACAACCGAAACGCTGCGGCTGGAAGTTGTCCAGAAACGCCTGCCCGGATTCATAGCATTCGACGCGCAGGCCGACGGATTCGGCCAGTTCCCGGATCGAGTCACGCACCGCCGCATCGTCATTGACGATGAATACCGTTTGCGCATCCATCCCGGTTAGGCCGCAGCCAGCGGTAGCGTGAACTCATAGATCGCGCCCCGGACGGATTCGGTTGGTGCCAGATACGCCCGCCATGGGCTTCAATGATAATCCGGCAGATCGCCAGCCCCATGCCCATACCATCCCCCTTGTTGGAAGAAAAAGGTTCGAAGATATCCGCAACCCTGTCCGGGTGTATACCCGGCCCCCGGTCTGCCACGCTGACCTGTACTTCCCTTTCGTTGTTCTCGCGGGCTTCAATGCGGACGACCCTGTCGGCCTTGTCTTCCATGAATTTTTTACTATGGTGCGATCATCAATGACGCCATGCCCGGGCAAGGTATCCCAGAGGCCGTAGATCGGTGCCCGCGCTGCGGGTGCCAGGACCTGCAGGGTGCTGATCGGGACGTATCGATTTCCGTTTCGGTCCTCCAACTGGACCAGATACAGGATTACCGTATCAGGCGGCAGCTGGCGGACCGCCTCGGTAAGCTCGACAGACGGCAACCCCCGCAGCCACAGGAACTCAATCCTGCCCGCGAGCGACTGGAACGCCTGTCGGGCATCGCGTTCAAAATTCTTGTCAATGCGACCGGCGCCGACGATCACGGCCACGCGCCGGGTGTCGTGATGGACCTGCAGGGCCAGCTCGAGCGTGTCCGCGATGTCGCGTCAGGTGGTTATGCCGGTGATGTGCGGTGGCAGTTCCCGGGCAGCGACGAAGCGGTTGTCCGCCCCCAGGAATACAATCGGAATTCCGGGAAACAGTTCCTCGCCGTGCTCGAGCAGGAACCGAAGTGCCGGCGTGCAGGTCGGAACGATCAGGTGCGGTTTCTGGTCGTGGTACTTGTGGCGATAGATATGGAGCAGGTTGCTGACATAATCCGCATCCCGGAAGCGCGACACATCGAGGGTTTCGGGATCGATCTCTACCTGCAGATCAGGTACCGAGGTGAATCCTTGCACAATCCCGTTACACCAGTCCGTATACACAGGCAGGCTGTTGCGGAACGAGTGCAGCAGGAGCACCCGGTACGGTTCATCCGATGCCGGTGCGGCAGCCGCCGCAGCGCAAAGCAGCAACAGTGCAAGCGCCGGAATAATTCCGGCGCGGACGCCGGTAATGCCGGCTGTGCGCAGGTGGCCACCACGGAGTCTTTCCGGGAAGGCGGATTCAATGCACCCTGGTGCGACAGGTGAAGTGGGCCCGTCCCTCACCCCGTGGACCAGACCATCCCCATAACCGGTTGTTGTGTTTTTCATATCCGTTCGACGCTGCGTACCCGCGCAGCACCTGGCATGCGCCATATTGATCGCTCCTTGCAGGGGCAAGTCTATCATCTGGAGGTCATCCCGGCGCCCCCGGAGCGCGGCCCTGCGATCAAAGGGATTCTGGCAATGGACGGGACACCGAGTGACACAGCGATGCCGGCCACGGGCCCGGTGCTGTACGTTCGGCGCAGCGTCAGCCACGTCCGGTTAAACGGACAGGCCGACTATGCTATGGTTTACGGCTCCCCGAACCTGCGGGTATCGGTGGATACCGACCCTCCCGTATGGGTAGCGGAGGGAAAGGGCAGCCAACCAGTACCGCAAAGGAGTGACCGATGATTACCCGGCAGAAAAATCTGAAAAACCTGAGCAACGAAGAGGCCAACCTGACCCCGATCTATGCGCGTAACGGGATGGAGCAACCCGTTCCGAAATTCAAGCTTGCCGACCAGGAACTCGCGCCCTCCACTGCCTACAACCTGATCCGTGACGAGTTGATGCTCGACGGTAATGCCCGGCTTAACCTGGCGACTTTCGTCACCACCTGGATGGAGCCGGAGGCCGAGAAGTTGATGGCCGAGACGTTCGACAAGAACATGATCGACAAGGATGAGTACCCCTTCACCGCCATGATCGAGGAGCGCTGCGTGAACATCGTTTCCCGCCTGTTCAACGCGCCCGAGACCGGGGTAGGCGCCTCCGCCATCGGCTCCTCGGAGGCGGTGATGCTGGCGGGTATGGCGCTGAAGTGGCGCTGGCGCGATCGCATGAAGGCCAAAGGCAGGCCGACCGACAAACCGAACATCGTGATGGGCAATAACGTGCAGGTCGTATGGGAAAAGTTTGCACGTTACTGGGAAGTGGAACCACGCTACATCGAGATGGAGCCTGACCAGTACACGATCACTCCCGAGGGCGTGCTCAACGCGGTCGACGAAAACACCATCGGGGTCGTAGCCATCCTCGGTGTCACCTATACAGGCGCGTATGAGCCGGTCAAGGCGATTCACGAGGCCCTGACCCGGCACAACGCCGCCACCGGCCATGACATTCCGATGCATATCGATGCCGCATCAGGCGGGTTCGTTGCCCCCTTTCTGCAGCCCGATCTGGAGTGGGATTTTCGCCTGCCGCTGGTCAAGTCGATTAACGTATCGGGACACAAGTACGGCCTGGTATACCCGGGTGTGGGCTGGGTTGTCTGGCGCTCGCATGAGGATCTGCCGGAGGATCTCGTCTTCCACGTCAACTACCTGGGCGGCGACATGCCGACCTTCACCCTCAACTTTTCGCGGCCCGGCAACCAGATCGTGGGCCAGTACTACAATTTCCTGCGTCTGGGTCGGGACGGCTTCACCCGGATCATGCAGAGCCTTCAGGATACGGCCACCTACCTTTCCGGCGAGATCGGGAAGTTGGGACCGTTCAAACTGATCTCCTGGGGCAACACGATCCCCGTGTTCGCCTTCGCCCTGAAGGATTCCAGCCAGTACAGTGTATTCAACCTATCGGACAAGCTGCGCGAATATGGCTGGCAAGTGCCCGCCTACACTATGCCGCCCAGGGTCGATGATCTTGCCGTGCTGCGGATCGTGGTCCGCGAAGGCTTCAGCCGCGATCTCGCCGAAATGCTACTGGCCGATCTGGCCAAGGCGGTCGCGCACTTCGAGTCCCAGTCCGGGCACAAGCCCAAAGAGCCGGCACCCCAGTTCGCGCACTGATGCCGGCTCTCCACGGGAGGCCGCCACTGCCATTTCCTGCAGGGTGGCAGCTGGTAACCGCGGAAGGTGCAGGACCCTTCGTCTCCCGTATCGTCCACCGCCTGCCCGACGGCTCTCTCCACACCTGGACCTCCCGCCGGCATCGCAAGGGGCACGGCCAGCAGGGAACTGGACAGGCTGTCGCGGCGGGGCTCGACAGGCTACGCAGTGCGTGGTTCACCGTATGGGCACCGGCACGGCTCGGCTGGTGGATTGCGGTATTGTTCATGGTCGGCTCGGCCTGTTTCGCCCTGGCAAGCTTCGCCGGGCTCGCGCCCGGCGTGTCAGGCAACTTGTTTCGGAACGTCACGGTGATCAATGCCGTGTTCTTCGCGGGCTCCGTCTTCTTCACCACGGCGGGCTACCTGCAGTTGCTGGAGGCAACCAACGCCGACCGGCGAGCGTCGCTCGCGCAGGGGGAGCCGCCGCAGGAGAAATTCCGGTGGATCGCCTGGCGACCCGGCCAGATTGGCTGGTTGAGCAGTTTCATCCAGTTCGTCGGCACCCTCCTTTTCAACGTCAATACCTTCGATGCCCTGCTCCCGGCGCACGACTGGCTGCAGCAGGATCTGCTGATCTGGACGCCGGACATCATCGGATCGATCTGCTTTCTCGTCGCGAGCTGGCTCGCGCTTCTGGAATTTTGCCATGGCTACTGGTGCCGACAACCGCACAGCCTCTCCTGGTGGATCGTGATCGTGAATCTCCTCGGGTCCTTGGCCTTCATGGTCTCGGCGATATTCGCCGTAGTCCTGCCCGGCGCGGCAAACCTGTTCGACCTGCGGATCGTCAACCTGTCGACCTGCATCGGGGGGGTGTGCTTCCTGTGTGGTGCTTATCTGTTGCTCCCGGAGATGGCAGACCACACGGCCCTGGCCGCGAAGGAGGAATCTTTGGCTAAACCACCGGCCCAACAGGGTTAGAGGCCCGGGACTCGACGCACCGCGGCAGGAGCCCATGTATCGCACGCATTCCCTCCCCCTGACAGGGGGAGGGTCAGGGTGGGGGTGGAGCGCTCGGCTCAGTCTCTCTACCCCCATCCCGGCCTTCCCCCTGCAAGGGGGAAGGAGCTCATGTGTCGCACCGCACCGGCGGGTAGATTCGTTCGCCTGCCCTTGCTACCTTATCGCACCCGGTTTGCCAAGTGGGCTCCGGGGTTTCCAAACACGCAAGGAGATCTGGACCGATGACTGCCAGCGATGAGAAATCCGGGCTGGGCACCTTCTCCACCCTGTCCATCGGTATCGGCGGCATGGTGGGCGGCGGGATATTTGCCGTGACCGGGCTCACGGTGGAGGTCACACGCGGTGCCGCCCCCCTCGCCTTCCTGATCGCCGGGGTCGTGGCACTGCTTACCAGCTACTCCTATCTCAAGTTGACGCTGCGCTTCCCCGGAGAAGGCGGCACCGTCGAGTTTCTTAACCGGGCGTTCGGCGCTGGCAGCGTGACGGGGGCAGCAAATATCCTCTTGCTGCTCAGCTACGTGGTACTGCTCGCGATCTACGCCTACGCCTTCGGTAGCTATGGCGCCGGTCTCTTCCCCGGGGAGGAACATGGTTTCTGGCTGCACCTGCTGATCAACGCCGTGATCGTCGGCCTGGTTATCGTCAATGTCTTCGGTAGCAACCTGGTGGTCCGCTCCGAGAACTTTTTCAACCTGGTCAAGATGCTGCTGCTGGCCGCCTTTGTGGTGGCCGGCCTCCTCACGCCCATGGAGTGGAGCCGGCTGGGTCCCGAAAATTTCGTCTCGCCGCTGGGGCTGGTCGCCGGCGCCATGCTCATTTTCCTCAACTACGAAGGTTTCGAGCTCATTGCCAATGCCGCCAAAGACGTTGCCAACCCGAAACGCTCGCTGCCCATCGCCTATGTCGGTGGCGTACTGATCGTGATCGCGCTGTACGTGCTGATCGTGATGGTCGTGGTCGGACACCTGAGCCTCGCAGAGGTGACCAGGGGCCGTGATTATGCGTTGTCCGTGGCGGCCGAGACGTTTATGGGAAGGGCCGGCTATATCGGCATCGCGGTGGCGGCGCTGATGGCCACGAGTTCCGCGATCAATGCAACCTTCTACAGTACCGGACGCCTGACGTACATCATCGCCAGGACCGGTGAACTGCCGAAGGAGCTCGAACGGTCGATACGCGGCCAGCACCTTGAAGGTACGCTGATGGCCGCCGCACTTGCCCTCCTCGTTGCGAACTTCGTTCCGCTGGAGGCGATTGCGACCATGGGCAGCGCCGGCTTCCTGTTGCTGTTTATGGCAGTCAATATTGCCAATGTGCGACTGGCTCGCGATACCGGCAGTCGTGCCTGGATCTCCGGCCTGGCCGCGCTCAGTACGGCCATCGCCCTGATCGTACTGTGTGTCGAGGTGGACGAGAATCCGGCGACACGCAATCATCTGTGGATTCTGGTGGGCATGATCGTGGTGTCTTTCGGGATCGAGCTCGTCTATCGCGCTTTCACGGGACGCGGCATGCATCTGGTCCGGGAAGGGGCTGATAACGGCACCGGCACACCGCGCAGCAGTGAGGACCCGTGAGATTTGGCGCAGTTACCGCACACGGGCCAGGGACGTGGTTAATCCCGCACGCCTGGCCGCGGGACCATTACCGGCGTGATTACCATCTCGGCTGCGCACACCCGATTGCAACTCCCGGCCACGGCCCTAGCCCGGATTTCTCACCGGAATCCCGGATGCTGGCGCACGAGAACCAGCCAGGGCCGGGATAGGCATCTCAATAAAACACACTGTAATTTGCATGTTCAGCACAACTTTCAATGGCTGCAATGGCATACGATTTTCCAGCGCCGCCCGGTGAGAAATCCGGGCTAGTGGCCATCGCCGTCGCGACAGCGGGTACAGAATGCACATCGGCTATGTACGGCCGCGCCGCAGATACACCACCAGAATGACCACCGCGAGCAGGCTGACAACGATCAGATAGGGTTCGAGCAGGTGAAACAACGCGTACACAGCCTTGATATCCCAGTCGAGGAAATACACGCCCAATCCCCACAGCACACTCCAGGCCACCGCACCCAGGACATTAAACAAAGTGAATTTCCACCAGGACATTTCGAGAGTACCGGCCACGATTCCGTTAAGCTGGCGCAGGCCATCGAAAAACCGGCCGATAAATATGACGCCACCCCCATAGCGGTTGAACAGACTTTCCACCCGCTGCATCCGCGCGTCGCTGACACCCAGTTTGCCAAGAAGCAGACGACCACCCCAGCGCCCGAGCAGATAGCCCAGGCTATTGCCCAGCACAGCCGCCAGGAACGCCACAACCAGCAGCAACTCGATGGACATCCCGCCGCGCGCCGCCAGGATTGCGCCGGCCATGAGCAGGGTCTGGCCCGGAGCCGGTATTCCGAAGCCTTCCACCGCCACGGCCCCGAATACCGCGAGATAGCCGTACTGATCCAGCACCGGCTCCGCCACCACAGCGTAGTGCTCCATCGCGCTGGCGGCATCACCGCCCAGATGCTCGAAAAATGCTCGCACCATGGCGAGATAATGTTCGACAATAGATATAATTATTCACCTGCAGGACCGGGTCGAAACCTCACGATCGGTGAATTCCGTACACATCAGACCAAATCGTCAGCACGGTTACGACGATGGGGCGTTGGTCGCTGGAACCACGGTATCGTAGGACCCGAGTGGTTGGGTGACGATACCCCGGTGCCTGGCTTGCCATCCGGTTGCATGATTGGCCGCGGCATAGGTCGCCCATTTGACGATGTCCATGATAAACACCCAGGCCACCGTGTAGGCCAACACCCAACCAATCGTTGTCCAGTGCAGATTTGGCACCAGCCAGCCGTAGGCGCACATCAGGATAGCGAGGATGTTGGTCGCCCACAGCGCGATGTTGAGCGGTAAACTCGGGAACGGCGGCAGGAAGAACCATCGTGCGGTGCGGGTATTATAAAGCAGGAAGTGCCCACCGAGGACGATCTGCAGGAACATCACCGATTGCAGCTCGGCCCTGGTGGTGAGTTGGAACAACGTTTGTTCGGGGACACTGCTCAGGATCTCGAAACCGATCAGCAGCAGGCCGAATGACTGCACCACGGAGAACAAACCCAGCACGGAGGACACACCGAGCACCCGGGGCATCTTCCAGCGGATCGGTTGTGGCGCCACCTCGGTGTTGTCGTAGGCGATGGTCATGATCGGTGCATCGTCGAGCACCGCCAGGATGACGATCATGATCGCGGTCAGTGGCGTGAAGTCCAGCAGCAGCGTGGACAGGACGACCAGGAACATGATGTCCATGGTCAGTGCCACCCGGTAGATGGTGTAGCTGTTAATCCGGCCGAAGATCCGCCGTGCCTCGTCGATGGCGCTATTGATGACCGAAAGGCCCGGGGCAGTGAGGATCAGCGCCGCCGCACCGCGGGCGGCGTCGGTGGCCCCGGACACCGCTGTGCCGCAGTCCGCCTGTTTGAGCGCCGGCGCGTCGTTGACCCCATCACCGGTCATGGCCACCAGATGCCCGCGATCCTGCAGCGCCTTGACGATGGCATATTTATGCTCGGGAAAAACCCGGGCAAAACCATCCGCCTTCTCGATGGCCTCGGCAATGGCCGGCGGAACGTTGTCGGGATCCATATCCTTGGGAAAAGCCTCCGCTGCCGGAATGATATGGGCACCCAGACCGAGCTGGCGCGCCGTCTCCCTGGCGATGGCGGTATCGTCCCCGGTTACCATCTTGACCCGTACGCCCTTGACCGCGGCCTGATCAATGGTGGTCTTGGAATCGTCGCGTGGCGGATCGAACATCGGCAGGATGCCGAGCAGTTTCCAGGTGGTGCCGTCGTCCCCGGAACGGGCGACGCCCAGCGCGCGATAACCCTTGCTGCCCAGGTCCTCCACCACCTGTTTGACCTTCGCCTCGTCCGCTTTGCCCAGCTTTGCCAGCGTGGCAATCACCTGCGGCGCCCCCTTGGAGACGAGCGCAGTTTTCCCGTCCGGGCTCGAGACCGTGGCCTGGGTGCGTTTGCCTACCGGGTCGAACGGCACGAATTTGAGCTGCTTGTAGTTGGAGAGGGCGCCCTGATCCTTAAGCGCGCCGATCACGGCGGTGTCGATGGCGTCACGGTCCTCGATCTTGGATGCCAGCGCACCGGCCAGGATCACCTCCTGCGGGTCGGTGCTGGCGAACAGGATCGGGTCGGCCAGCGTGAGCTGATTCTTGGTCAGGGTACCCGTCTTGTCCGAGCAGAGGATGTCGACCCCCGCCATTTCCTCGATCGCCGACAGTTTGGAGACGATGGCCTTCTCCCTGGACAGGGCCAGTGCACCCAGCGCCATCGTGATCGAGAACACCGCTGGCATCGCCACGGGTATCGACGCCACCAGCAGGATCAACACGAACTCCAGGATGTTGAGTGCATCCGCCCACTTCCAGTCGTCCTGGATGACGATATCGCGCCAGACCTGGAACCCGACCATGATCAACGCCAGCACTACCGCGACCACGATCAGGAAGTTTGCAATCTGGAACATCGCGGCCTGGGCGTGGCTGACCGAACCGGCGCCGGCCACCAGTTTGGCGGTGCGCCCGAAGAACGTGTTGGAACCGGTGGCAATGACAACACCTTCCATCTCGCCCTGCTTGACGACGCTGCCGGAATAGGCGGCGTCGCCCACTTTCTTGTCTGCCGGGAGCGACTCGCCGGTCAGCGCCGCCTGGTCGATGGCGGCATGATCGCCCGTGACCAGGCGCAGGTCGGCGGGAACGATAACTCCCAGCCGGATTTTCACGATGTCGCCGGGCACCAGCGTCGCGGCCTGCACCGTCTGCCATTGGCCGTCGCGCAGCGCGGTTGCCTCCGGTGCCAGGCTGTTCTTGAGTGCGGCCAGGGCGCTGGAGGCCTTGCGGTCCTGCCAGAACTCCAGGGCAGCATTGAAGACCAGCAGGCCGAAGATGACAGCGAAGTCGTCCCAGCGACCCAGGAAGGCCGAGACCAGCGCCGCGGCCTCGATCATGTAGGCGATGGGGCCGGTGAACGGGCCGAGCAGCTTGGCCAGAAGCCCCTCTTTGTTTTCGACGAGGGCGTTCGGTCCGTACTGGGTCAGCCGTTGCCCGGCCTCCGCGTTGCTCAATCCGGTCTCTGCCTTGACGTTCAGCGTCTCCAGCACCTCCGCGACCGGTAGTTTCTCCAGATCCGCCGGGCCGTCCGCTGCGGGCTGATTGTCCACGGGTTTCACGTTGCTCATCTTCAGCTCCTCCCCTTTATTTCGTGAAGCTGTCGCGGACCGGCTTGTCCGCGACCCGACCGGATTCAGTCATAAAGCGCCCCGGATGGCAGATCAGTGGAACGCGTTACCGCCTGGTGGCAAGGCAGTTCCGGTGGCACAGGAGTGCCGGCCTCGACCGTCTGGCACCATGATTTACCCCCGGTTTGGTTTGCTTTCATGGCGATGCCACCCGCCTTGTGTTATGCCACCTGCTTCTTGTTCTTTCTGTTTTTCTTCCCCTTCCTGGTTTTTTTGCCACCACCGGTTTCCGCTTCCTCTGCCACGACCGCGTGGTACTTCTTTTTGATCTCGTTGATATCCACCGTCGGCTCCGGGAACTTCATGTCCAGGGACTCCAGCGTCTCGGCGACGATCCGGGAGATGGCGAGATTGCGGAACCACTTGTGGTTGGAGGGGATGATGAACCAGGGCGCGTGCCGGGTGCTGCACTTTTCGAGTGCTGCTTCGAAGGCCTCGGTGTAGGCGTCCCAGAAGGGTCTCTCCGCGTAGTCGCCATCGCTGATCTTCCAGTGGCGGGCAGGGTCATCGATGCGCTGCTTGAAGCGCTCCAGCTGTTCCTCGGGATCGATGTGCAGGTAGAACTTCAGGATGTGGGTGCCATTTTCATGGAGCATCCGTTCGAAGTCGTTGATGTGTGCGTAACGCCGGGACCATACCTTCTTCGGCACCAGGTTGTGTACGGGCACCACCAGTACATCCTCGTAATGCGAGCGGTTGAAGATCGCCACCTGTCCCGTACGCGGCGTGTGCTGGTGATAGCGCCACAGGAAATCGTGTGCGGCTTCCTCCCTGGACGGCACCTTGAAGCCCGTGACTGAACAGCCCTGCGGGTTCATGGCCCCGAGCACGTGGTTGATCGTGCCATCCTTGCCGGCAGCGTCGCGACCCTGCAGTACGATCAGCAGGGAACGTTTACCCTCCGCGTACATCAGGTATTGCAAATCGTGAAGTTTCTGGTTGTAAGCTTCGATTTCCGCGAGCGCGTCCTGGTGAGTTTCATGCTTGTCCTTGAAACCGGCGTCGACCTTGCCCAGATCGACCTTCGAGCCAGGAGCGACGCAAAACCGCTTGCTGTAGCGCATTCGATCGATCTCCTTATCCGCTTAGGAATGGAAAGGGGCGCCGCCGGCAAAAGAACCTCCTTGCGCCACCCTCGTCGCGTTGTCCATCATCCGATCCGGAGCTACAATGTTGCCCTTGTTCTTATAGCCGAACTATAGCAAAACAGCGGCGTCAAGTCATGGCGGTAAGCGCTGCGAGCTTTGTCCGTGGTTGGTCTGGCGTGCAGCGCGTTGCGGACTCGCAAACCTCCGCCGGGATCTGATCGGGCGCTTCGGGAGGAAGCGGAATCGCCGCGTTCGACACCCAATCGCGAGGTCGAGTACTCCTTCAACATGATATTGACGGATACAGCGAGGCGAGAAGCGGCCAGCCGCCAGGCGTGCGACCGCAGGACTAGCCGTAGCTAATTCAAGGGAGCACAACAACGCAGATGGCCGCTTATCGCCTCGCCCGAAGGGAGCCTCCCAAATGCGCCACTGCGGCGTTGCGGTCCTTGGAAAGGGCATGCCATTCCCTGCGGACCGCGCCTTGCATTGGCGCATTTGGGAAGGCTCTGTACCCGTCAATACCATGTTGAAGGAGTACTAGCATCTTGTCCATTACGCTGATCGTCTTCCTGCTGGTCTATCTCGGCATGATCCTGGGTGGATTGCCCGGTCTGAAGATGGATCGCGCCTCGGTAGCGCTCGGCGGCGCCGTCGCCCTGCTGGCTGCCGGCGAGTTGGACCAGGCGGCAGCACTCGCAAGCATCGACTTCGGCACGCTGGGCATGCTGTTCGGGCTGATGCTCATCTCGGTGCAACTCGAGGTTGCCGGCCTGTATGCCGCAATCTCGGGCATGGTTGCGCGGCTCCATGTCTCGCCTCCAATATTGCTGGCGCTGTTGACCGCGCTGGTCGGGATGCTCTCGGCGTTTCTGACCAACGACGTGGTCGCGGTCGCAATGACCCCGGTGGTGCTCGCGATCGCGCTGCGCCGTGGCATGAATCCGTTGCCCTTCCTGCTGACGATTGCGCTTGCCGCCAACGCCGGCGCGGTCGCGACCATCATCGGCAGCCCGCAGAATATGCTGATCGCGCAGCGGTTGAATCTGAGCTTCGGCGGTTATCTGGTGTATGCGCTGGTGCCGGCGCTGTTGGCGCTTGTGGTGGTCTGGGCGGTGTTGGCCCTTACCTATCGGAGTCGATGGATGCTGGATCAGGGCGACGCCCCGAAGCCGGATGCCGTGCCTGAGCCCACGCTGGACAAATGGGAGACAATCAAGGGCCTGTTGGTGTTGGGCTTTATCCTCTACGCGTTCGTATTTACCGAATGGGACCGTGGGATGGTTGCAACGGTCGCGGGGGTACTGATGCTCTTCAACGCCCGATTCATGTCCCGGACCATGCTGGAGCGGGTCGACTGGGACCTGCTGATCCTGTTCGTCGGGCTGTTCGTCGTCAACGGCGCTTTCGAGAAAGTCGGTTTGGCGACGCAACTGGTCGCCTGGCTCGGAGGTGTGGGGATCGACCTGCACGACGCTGACGTGCTGTTCGCCGTCACCGCCGTGCTGAGCGACATCACCTCCAATGTGCCGACCGTGATGCTGCTGCTGCCATTTGCCGGACACGATCCGCTGGCCGCGCCGCTGATGGCGCTCGCCAGCGGTCTCGCCAGCAACCTGATCATCATCGGCAGCCTCGCGAACATCATCGTCGTCGACGCAGCCGCGGCAAAGGGATTCAAGATCTCGTTCGGGGACTTTGCCAAGATCGGCGTACCGGTGTCCGTTGTCACACTGGCCATCGCCTATCTGTGGGTCACGCTCGTCCTAAAAGGGGTCGGAGGTACTTGAGAGAGATTCTCAATGTGCCGCTTGGTCCAGGGCATTTATCTGCCGGCTTCGCAGGTCATCCAGTTCCGCCGCGTAGCGATCTGCAGTATCAGTCTCGCCCGCCTTGCGGGCATAGCTCACCAGCGCCGCGAGAATCTCCGGGTTATAAGGATGTCGTTGGCGTCCACTCTCCAGCACGTCAATGGCCGCGGCCGTCTTGCCGGTGGCATCCAGCGCGACGGCATGGACATAGGCGTAGCGCGCGTTGTCCGGATCCAGTTCGGCGGCACGCGCCAGCGCCGCGACTGCACCCTCCAGGTCCTTGCCACGCACCAGTGCCAGACCCTGCGCATGATGCAGACTCGCCGCACCCGGCACCGCTGCCATACCCTGTTTCAGGGTCTTCTGTGCCTCCGCCTCCCGCCCGCTCAACCGGTACAGGTCCGCGAGGTTCATGTAAGCGGGCACGAAGCGTTCATCCAGCACCAGTGCTTTCCGATAGGCCGCCTCGGCATCCCGGACCCGTCCCATGCGGGTATAGAGGTTGCCGAGATTGATCTGCGCCTGTGGACGGTCTGCATTGAGAAGTTGCGAGGCGATGTATTCATCGATTACATCGTTCAGGCGAGCGCGCTCTGCGGCATCGAGCGCGGTGTCGGATTCCGCGGCCAGTATCCGCCCTGCCTCGATGCGCACGGCTAGCACGGGATCATCCAGCAGATGCCGGGCAAGCCGAAACTGCAGGTTCGCGGGCAATGCCGCGAGTCCCTCCAGACCGCCAAGCCGCACGATCGGGTCCGCGTCATAGAGGGCATTGCTGATGGCCTGCAATGTCTGCGGAATCGGGTAATCCGCCAGCAGGGCGACGGCGGTGGCGCGCGCGATGGGAGGCTGGTCCTCACGACCGAGCAAATCGAGCAACAGTCCGGGCGCCTCGGGCGCCCCCTGGCGTCCCGCCTGCAACGCCTCGGCGTAGTCCTGGAAACCCTTCATCGGCTCGCCATACCACTCGCGCACCCGCGCCGCGGCCCAGGCATCCGTCTGGTCACCATGACACCGGGTACAGGCATTGGGCGTGCCCAGCCGGACCGACAGATCCGGGCGGGGCACGCGGAAGCTGTGATCGCGACGGGGGTCCACCACCATGTAGGTCTTCGCGGGCATATGGCATGCCACGCAACGTGCACCCGGGCTGCCCGACTCGTGAAAATGATGCTTCGGGCTGGCGAAGCGGTCGGCTGCGTGACACCCCAGGCAGACCATATCCCCCGGCGCCCGCAGTTCCAGACTGTGCGGATCATGGCAGTCACTGCAGGTGACCCCGACATGATACATGCGGCTCTGCAGGAAGGAGCCGTACACATACACCTCGTCCCGTATCTGGCCGTCGGGATAGTAGAGCCCCTCCGATAACAACGCCGGGCGGTGGGTATCCATGAGCGGCTGCCCGGGGACGTAGTCCTCGGAAAGGATACCGCGGCGCGCATGGCAGCGGGCGCACAGCTCGATCTCTTTGCTGGTGGTGCGGGAGCTGCTGCGCACGACAGTGCCCGTCTCCGGGTCGATGGGCCATGTCACGCCCTGACGTTCCTTAAATGCAACTACCAGTCCCTGGGTGGTATCCGCTGCGCGTACGGACTCGTCCTTCCCGGCCCACGCGACGTGTGCCGAGCCCGGCCCGTGGCAGGCTTCGCAGGACACGTCGATTTCGGACCAGGTGGTGTGGAAACGATCACCTGCGGGATCGTAATGCTTCTTCAGGTTGGTCGAATGACACTCGGCGCACATGAAGTTCCAGTTCTGGTTCAGGCCCGTCCAGTGCAGCTCGTCGGCCGGGTCGATGACTTCGTCGGGATAGAGATGGAACCAGCGCTGGCCGCCCTGCTCCGCCTGGCGACTGTCCCAGGCAATGCCCAGCGCCTGCAATCGGCCATCGGGAAACTCCACCAGGTATTGCTGCAGGGGCGTCACGCCGAAGGTGTATTTGATCCGGTAGTCGTGCAGCTTGCCGTCCGGTCCCTCGGTGCGCACCAGGAAGTGGTCACCGTCCCTGAAAAAGGTCGAGGTCACGCCGAAATGGGTGAATTTTGCATCATCAAAGTTGCCGAGTACGGTGTCTTTGCCGGCAGGCTGCATCGCCAGGTCATGATGGGAACCCGACCAGCGTTTTTCCTGCTCCGCATGACAACCCGCGCAGACCTTGCCACCGACGAAGGCCGGCTGGTTTGAACCACTCTCACCCGCCACCGCGATTCCGGATTGGAATAACCCGGCCAGTATGGCGCCTGCACAGATAACCAGGGACCGGAGCATGGCTATTTCTCCACCTGTTCTACAATTTTCGAAACGTCATGCGTTTCCTCGAACGCGTGGGTGGCGGCGTGAATCGCAAGCGCCACCACGATGCCGGTAAAAACAATACCTACCAATGAGATCATGACAGCCAGGAATTTTGACCGTTTTTTGCGGGGAAAAAAGTCACCATAGCCGACTGTGGTTGCGGTGATGAAGGCATGATACAGGGCATCCGGTTTTGCCCATCCCTCCAGCTTGCCGATGATGTGCCCCAGGACGACAATGATCAATGCCAGCGCAATCAGCAGCGGCGCTGTATAAAACAGCCCGACAGCGAACATACGGATAAATTCGAAGGTGTAATCCACAGGACTGCTCCGCTTACCATTGCAGCTGTACAGCATCGGGCCCACCCGACTGCTTCCCCGCCAGGTACCCTGCCGGCGGGATGTTGACAAGGGCTGCGCATTTATCCCACCGATTCAAAAAACCGTGCTGATGGTAACAGAAAAAAATCTCTATATACCACCAACCCCCGGCAGGCAGCCGCACCTGGATGCCGTGTGGTCCATTGCGCTTGCTTGCCGGCAACGAACTGGTAACCTGTGACCACCATACGGCTGCCGTCCTGGAGAACTGCGCATGAAATCGAGTCACCACCCTACCAGCATTTGTCGAGCCTTGCTGACCGCCGGGGTGCTTGTCAGCCTGGTAACGGGGTGTACTGTGGTAGGGCCCACCGCCATCCGCAGCGGGCGGCTCGCCTACAACGAGGCCATCACCGAGACCAACAATCAGCAGATGCTGATGATTCTCGTGAACAACCGTTATGAAGAACGCGGCAGCATGCTCGCCGTGACCAGTGTCACCGCCAATGTCAGTGTCATCACCACCGCCGGCGTGCAGCTGGGGTTTGGCGATAGTGACAACTATGGCAACAACCTGGTGCCGTTCAACGCCGGCGCCATCTACGAAGAGAATCCAACCATTTCCTACACACCGGTTACGGGGGAAAAATATGCGCGCTACCTGATGTCCCCGCTGCCGGTGCATGTATTGTCCCAACTTACCGGGACGATGGCCAACCCGGCCCCGATCTACACCGCACTCGTAGCGAACGTGAATGGCATTCATAACCCGGATTTCCGGTTTACCTCCATAGAGCCCGACCCGCGCTTCGAGCGATTCGTTGAACTGATGACAGCGCTCACCCGTGCGCAATGTCTGCACTGGGCCGAGGATCCGGAGCACTCTGGCGACTTCTCGATCGTCATCAGCCACCATGCCCCGATCTACGCAGACCAGGTCAGCGAACTGCTTGATCTGTTGGGGCTGCCCGCGCCGCAAGACCGCACCGCCCGGGTGGTTCTGCCGGTATCCCTGGCGCTGGATGGACGCGACACGGGCGGGATTGGCATCATCACCTACTCGGTGTTCGACCTGGTGGAAATCCTGTCGGCCGCCATCGAGGTACCGGAGGAAGACCAGCGCAACGGTGTCAGCACCAGTTACCCGCCACCGGGCCTGGCGGGGCGGACACTGCGGGTGCCCTACTCAAAGACCAGACCGGAGCAGGCCGCCGTGGCCGTGAAGTATCGTGACGGCTGGTTCTATATCGATGAGAAGGACAAGGCCACCAAGGGTTTTTTCCGGCTGCTGGCCTCCCTGTGGTCGGTCAGCATCGCCGAGAGTACCGCAAAAACCACTGCCGCTCCGGTGCTCACCGTCCCCGTTAGCCGCTAGCCCGAATATCTCACCGGGATCCCGGGTGCTGGCACACAACTCTTGTGCCCGGGCGGCGGGCTGGAGCGACAGAATCCGCTCGAGGTACGGAGCAGTGGTACCGACGCAGCCGCGGATACGACCGACGGCTGGAGATCCCTGTGCGGGGCCTATTTGACCTTGCCAATGCCCATGCGGGCGAACTTCTCACGCAGCGGCTGCCCCACCACAGCGGTCACGACCGGTGGGCAGAACTGCATTTTTCCGCCTCCCGCGAGGGAGGCAAACATCATCAACAAAATCAACTGATCCAGCCCTGCTCCTGGAAGCGCTTCTTGAGCACATCGGCGATTTCCCTGGCGGTCTGTTTGGCCCGGCCTTCGATCCCGCTGCTACCGGTTTTCTCCCCGTACGCCTTCATCCCGGTACTGACGATAAGCCCCACAGGGTTGTGCGTGGCGACCAGGGCCAGGATACCCACGCCCGTCCCCGGCGTTTTGGCTCCGGTGGCATCCGTTGAGCCGGAGCCGAGTTTGCGCAAACCGTGGGCCGTCACCTCGAAGCCCTCGGCGGCCACTTTCAGCTCGGACTCACCGGCGCTGAATCCGATCACGACGCGCTCCTTCTCGCTCCCCTGGACGACCGAGAGAAGATAGCCGTGGATGACGATGTCGTTGATCTGTGGCCGCGTTTCCGGCCCCGCCCGTTCAGCGGACATGCCCATGGCGTTGATCTGTTCGACCAGCTGGGTGGCGATTTCGGCGCCCACCTTGCGACCGGTCGCGATCTGCCCGGCGGTCTGGGGCGTGCTGTGCTTGTCATGCTGTCCGGCCAGCGCGGACTCGGCCGGGACATCATTCGGGGTGGCGGCAAAGTCGTAAACCCAGATGGTATTGGGCCGAGGGATCTGCCCGGTTACGACTTCGTCGCGATTGGAAACCTTGGTCGAGGCGCACCCGGCGACGAACAGCAGGGCGAACAAACTCAGTAAGATCTGGCTGCGAAACTTCATTTGGAAACTCCTTTTGGTTTGTGGTGAATATCATATCGTAAGCGTGGTACGGCGGCCCGGAAATTAACAATCGAAGCGACCGTTAATCACCCGGCTTGTGATTCACCCGTAATGCGTGGTCTGTCCCCAACTCACCTCATTGACTTGGCTGCAGCTGAATGCCAATATTATGACGCATCCTAATAAGGCAAACCACCACGATGCGACCCGGAAAACAACTGGCTCCCGGAGGCATGGCATGCACCACTTGCAACGAATCAGTCTGGCACTCATCACTGCACTTGCCCTTGTTCAGCCGGCATTCGCCGCCGAGATAAGCCACGGGGCAATAGCGGCGGCCATCCGCAGCGCCGATTACCCCTGCCAGCAAGTGCTGAAGCTGCAAGCCACCGGTTCTAACGGCTGGCTTGTCCAGTGCAACTCGGGCACGTACCAGGTCACCCGTGACGCGAACGGTCAGTTCAGCGTCGTCAAGACCAACTGACCCGCAGGGCTCTGCGCTGCAGGACCACGTGCAGCAGCGCAGAGATCGACGGGCTTGCGCCGTGAAGATCGCGGGTTGCCTTTTGCCTGCCTGCCGGATTCGCCGTCCAGCGAATTCAGTGTCCGTGAGCCCAAGCCCTTGGCCTCGCAGTCGCTTCGCAGCGAGCAGGAGGTTTCACCCCTGATCAGTTCGCAGGTCAAAAACCATCCTGATTATCTCTGAAACTCAGCCATGGTGGAGAAGGGCGGGCTGGGGGCCAGGGCGGCAAGACCGTCTGCCGCAGGGATGCGGCACTCGAGCTACAGGGAGGTATTTATGGCGTGTCTTG
>Ga0210064_1000177_pt1 | contig 30691 bp, 26 predicted proteins | sample Muzzi_CordC_D2_FD_185531 | JGI IMG/M metagenome (GOLD analysis project Ga0210064, IMG submission 185531) | Wetland microbial communities from San Francisco Bay, California, USA, that impact long-term carbon sequestration - Muzzi_CordC_D2 (SPAdes) | ecosystem: Environmental > Aquatic > Marine >... | reverse complement strand
GCATACACTTTCCACAGGATCATGGCCGTATCGCGGATACGGGGTTTGAGCTTATCGGGAACGGGACTGGGGACTTCCGCCTTATACAACTGCATGCCGCCCACTCCCAGGAAAGGCAGAATGGCCACCGATAAAACAATGATGCCCATGCCCCCCAGCCACTGGATAAAGCTGCGCCAGAAAAGTAGCCCTTTTGACACGGCTTCAATATTGGAGAGCACCGAGGAACCGGTGGTGGTAAAGCCGGAGACGGATTCAAAGACCGCATCGGTAAAGGTAAAGTATGCATCTCCCAGGTAAAACGGGATGGCTCCAAAAAGGCCGACGGCAGTCCAGCTCACCGCCACAATGGCCATACCTTCACGCTGGCTGATGATTTGGGCCTCGGCTTTATAGAATATCAGATAGAGGACTAGCCCGGCCGTCATGGTGATTGCCATGGATTTTAGCAGCGGGACCAGACTGCCGTCGTGATAATACAGGCTTACGAGGAGCGGAAATATCATGGTCAGCCCGAAAAAAAGGGTCAGCACGCCGATAATTTTCAGGATGAACCGCCAGCGCATTTAGAAATACTCCAGTTTGACGGCCAGAATGGTTTCGATTTTGGGTATGGCCTTGCGATGCGCGAAAATAATAACGCGGTCGTCGGGCTGAACTTTGCTGTCGCCGGTCGGAATGATGATCTCTCCTTGACGGATAATGCCGGCCAAAATGGCCCCTTTGGGAAAACCGACCTTTTTAAGCGGTTTGTCCACGATTCCTGAAGTTTCAAGTGCCAGGGCTTCCATGACTTCAGCCTGCTCGCCTTTAATGGAAATGGAGGAGAGCACTTTACCCCGCCGGATGTGCTGCAGGATGGTGTTAATTGCGGAAAGTCGGGGACTGACCACCTGTTCCAGGCCAATGGCTTTCATCAATGAAAAATAACTGAATTTACTGATGCGGGTAATGGATTTTTTAGCCCCCATACGGGTTGCTAAAAGCGATGTGAGAATATTGATTTCCTCATCGCTGGTCAAAGTGATGATGACATCCACGTCCTGTATATTTTCTTCGGCCAGCAGTTCCTGAGCAGAACCGTCGCCACAGAGTACAACCGTTTTATTGAGCCCTTCGGCCAGCCGGGCACAGCGATCCGGATCTCTGTCAATAATTTTGCAGTAAATCGCTTTTTCCTCAAGATTTTTGGCCAGACGGTACCCGATGTTGCCGCCTCCCACAATCAAAGCCCGTTTGATCGGCTGATCATGCTTGTCAAAAACCGCCAGGGTATCGGACAATTTGTCCGCTTCGCTGATAATATAAACCAGATCACCGGGCATCAGACGGTCATTGCCGCCGGGGATGATCAATTCCTCTTCCCGCACAAGTGCGGCAATCAGCAGCCTGGCATCACCGGCGATTTTGTTGGGCAGCTCGGCGAGTTTAACGCCCGCCAGCCGTGAATTTTTGTCTAAATAGATTCCAACAAGTTTGATGCGGCCATCGGCAAACTCGCCCACATCCACGGCTCCCGGCACACTCATCATATTGGTTATCGTTTTGACCACTTCAATTTCGGGATTGATAATGGTGTCGATGTGAGGCGCATACTCGCGAAAATGGTCATGGTATTTGTCGAAATCCGCGTCGCGCACCCGGGCCAGTTTTTTGGTGGACGGCGATAGGATATTGGCTACCAGACAGGCCACCAGATTGGCTTCATCACTGTTTGTGACCGCCAGGATGATCTCGGCATTCAGGATGCCGGCTTCCTCTAAAACCACCGGGCTGCTGCCGGAGCCCTGGATCACCTGCACATCGAGATTGTCCGATACCCTGCGCAAGGCATCGGCATTTTTGTCGATTACCACGACTTCCTTGTTTTCATGTGCCAGATGACTGGCTACGTGAAAGCCGACCTCACCTGCACCAACGATAACGATCTTCAATGAATTGAACCCCAGGGGCTTTAAATTATAAGTTATTGGTTTAAGCAGCAGACCGAAGGCAGAAGTGAGCTGAATTCTGACTTCTATCATCGGTCATCTGTCTTCAGTCCTCGGTCATCTGTCCGCTGTTTTCCGACCTCTGTCTTGTGTCATCCGACTTCCATTTGACGGTTCCGCCCCAGGCCTTCAAATTCTCGGCGATAAATTCGACCACGTATTGATGGGCTTCGCGGCCCTTGCCCTCGACGGCCATCGGCTCTCCGAATTTGAAGTACAGCGTTTTGCGTGGATCAATGGGCCCCATGTCCTTAATCAGTTTACCGTTGCCCTGAAAATCCGTTTTTACTGCCACCGGTATTACCGGTACGCCGGCTCTGGCCGCCAGCTTGACGCCCAGGGTATTGAAGGCCTGAACATTAAATTCGACACTTCTGGTTGCCTGGGGGAAGATAAAGATAGACCCGCCGGTGGAGATAAAATCACAGCCCTCCTGCATCACCACCTTCAGGTCCTCGCGCGGATTCTGGCGTGAAACCGCAATTAGCTTCAGCGACCTCATAAACTGGCCGATCACCGGATAATGGCGCAGTTCTTCCTTGATAACAAACGTTACCCGATTAAACGGCAACCCAATTCCCGCCAGGATAAGGGTTTCCAGCAGGCTCATGTGATTGGCAATAAACACCACCGGTCCCTGTTGCTGCGCAATTGCTTCCAGACCGGAAATATTTATCTTGCCGCCGACGGATTCGACGATCTGAACCACCCGATGCGAGTGGAAACCCCAACGATTGTCATCGAGCGTTCCGCGGCGGGCAGTAATGCTGGCATGGGTCAGGGTTGATATCAGTTTAATGTAGTAGATGAAGGAGAGCGGCCAGCCGGATACATATTTGGCCAGGAAACTGCTGCCGGGCGGAGTCTGGTAACCTAACTCGGACCTTAAAATCTGCCAATATTGATCTTTATTCATCCGTGTATTTTGAAAGAATCAGACTGGCGTTGGTACCGCCAAATCCGAACGAATTGGTCATGGCGTAAGTGACTGCAGCGTGACGCTTCACATTGGGCACATAATCCAGATCACAGGCCTCATCCGGATTTTCATAATTGATGGTCGGCGGAAGCAGGCCTTCAGATACGCTCAGGGCGGTAAATACGGTCTCAATGCCCCCGGCACCACCGAGCAAATGTCCGGTCATGGATTTCGTCGAACTGATCGCCAGTTTGTAGGCATGGTCGTTAAAAACTTCTTTTATCGCAATGGTTTCGGAAAGGTCGTTTAACGGTGTCGAGGTGCCATGGGCATTGATATAGTCAATTTTATGCGCTTCAAGTCCGGCACTCTTCAGGGCTGCCAGCATACAGCGCACGGCCCCGCTGCCGTCCGGCGGAGGAGCGGTCATGTGAAATCCGTCACCGCTCATGCCGTAGCCGACAATCTCGGCATATATTTTCGCGCCGCGCTCAAGGGCATGCTCGAGGGCTTCCACGATCAATATGCCGCTGCCTTCGCCCACCACGAAGCCGTCCCGGTCACGCTCAAAGGGACGCGAGGCTTTTTCCGGTTCATCGTTGCGGGTCGACAGCGCTTTCATAGAATTGAAACCGGCGATGCAGGTTGGATTGACAACGGCCTCAACCCCTCCGGTAATCATGGCATCAGCAAGGCCACGGGATATGATATTATAAGAATCTCCCACCGCATGGGCCCCGGCGGCACAGGCGGTGGCCAGGGAGGCATTGGGACCTTTGGCACCCAGGTGAATGGAGATCATTCCAGGCGCCATGTTGCCGATCATCATGGGAATAAAAAACGGGCTGACCCGCCGTGGACCGCGCTTGTTCAGGGTATCGCAGGTTGATTCAAGGATTCCCAGCCCGCCCAGGCCGCAACCGGTGATTACACCGACTCTATCCGAATTGGTGCTGTCAATCACCAGACCGGAGTCCTCCCTTGCCATGCGGGCGGCAGCGATTGCATAGGCAATAAACAGCTCGGTGCGCTTGGCTTCTTTTTGGGGCAGAAAATCCTGCGCATTGAAATTTTTGACCTCTGCGGCAATCCTGGTCTGAAAATCGGATGTGTCAAAACGGGTTATTTCCCCGACCCCCGATTTCCCGGCACATAGAGCCCGCCAGGTTTCATCGACGCCGATCCCAAGGGGAGAAACCAGCCCTACGCCTGTGATAACGACACGTCTATTCAAGTCTTCCTCCTGTAGTTCCCACCTCGATCCACATCGTATGCAATTGAGGTGGGTCTGGATTCCTGATCATAATCAAGGTGTAATGATTAAACAAAATGGCAAAACGACCGACCGGCGATTGCCCGGACCTGCCGGTCAGCGCCTTATTTTGCAAGGATGCGCTTAAATTTAGCTAAGTCAGGCAAAAACGTCAGTCATGACAAATATGTAACTATTTGAAATTAGTTTTATGGTAATACCTGACGGTCACTAATTCAAGGCTACAGATAAGTAATTTATACCTGCGCGGATGTCAAGGTGTTTTGGGTCACTGCCCGGGCAACGTCAGAACAAAAGGGCATCAGAGACTATCCAGCAACCGTTGATGGATATTGTCAAACCCCCCATTGGACATGATCAGAACCAGGTCGGAGGGTCTGGCATTGCCAACCAGAAAATCGATGATGGTGTCCGTGTCCGGGAAAAAGCAGGCCGATTTGCCGCGTTGTTTGAGATCTTTGACCAACTGCTCGGAAGAAAATTTTTCGCCGGCGGGGATTTTTCTGACCTGCGGCGGTTGGCGGATACAGATCAGATCGGCCATATCAAAGGCATGCGCATACTCATTCTGAAAGATGCTGCGCATACTGGTAGCCGTTCTGGGTTCAAACACGGCGATCAGGCGCCTGTTGCCGGAAACCGACTTTACGGCCCGGATGGTCTCGCGCACGGCCGTGGGGTGATGGGCAAAATCATCCATCACCGTGATCTGCCGTTTTTGTCCCCGGATTTCCTGCCGGCGCTTTATCCCTTCAAAGGATTCTAGCGCCGCTGCAATAACCGCAATCGGGATATTTAACCGATCGGCAATGGCAATGACCGACAGCGCGTTGAGCAAATTGTGCTCACCGAAAAGCCTGGTCTTGAAGCGGGCATAGTGCCCGGAATGTTTTACGACGTCAAAACCCGTCCAGGGCGGATCGACTGAAATCTCACCCAACTGCCAGGGGGAATCTTGTTGATGGCCGTAGCGCTCGATCCGGCAATGACAGCCACCGATAAGCTCGTCCACATTTTTATCCCCATCAAAGGCAAGCAGCAGGCTGGATTCGGCCAGCCCGGATAAAAAGCGGGCAAATGCTTTTTTGACATGATCCAGATCATTGAAAATATCCGCGTGATCGAATTCAATACTGGTGGTTACGGCAATATGTGGATCATAATGGAAAAATTTGGGCACTTTGTCAAAATATGCCGTATCGTATTCGTCGCCCTCGACGACAAAATAAGCCCCTTTTCCGAGGCGATAGTTGCTGTTAAAATTTTTAAGGATGCCGCCGATCATAAACGAAGGGTCCAGACCGGCTTCATGCAGCACCCAGGCCAGAATGGAGGATGTGGTGGTCTTACCGTGGGTTCCGCTCACCAGCAGCGTTTCTTTGCCCCTGGCGACAAAGTGGTTCAAGGCCTGGGGCATGGAACAAAAAGGCAGTCCCATCCGGTGCACCTGCATGACTTCCGGATTATCGCTGGATATGACGTTGCCAACCACAACCAGATCCGGCCCATAGGTAACATTTTCCGCACTGTATCCGTTCATGATCCGGATGCCCTTTTGCTCCAAAAACGTGCTCATGGGCGGATAGACCTTTTGATCAGAACCGGTCACTTCAAAGCCAAGGTCTCGCAACATACAGGCCAGGGCTCCCATGCCCGTTCCGCAAACAGCAATCAGATGGATCGTTTGCACGCTTGGGCCAATTCGATTTTTGTTCATATCCAGCATAATTGAATCCCGCTCAGGAGGAATAATTCTCCGTAAATTTAATTAGATATCAGTATTGAAGCGAATAAGCATCAATTGTTGAAGGAAGGAATTCTACCCATCGAAAGCCCCAGGGACAAATGAAGGATTTTTATGAATTCAAAAGGCAAAGTGTAACGATTCCATATTCCGACTTCGATTCGACTGAGCTCGTCGCAGGCCGCATTCCAACTTCCGCATTCCGACTTCCGCATTCCCACTTCCGCATTCCAACTTCCGCATTCCAACTTCCGACTTCCTTAACCTCTGTCTTCTGATCCACCTCCGGCGAAACATCTAAAACCTTTATAGTTATCCACCCATGACCGTCTGGATGTTTTGTGACAGGGTTTTCAGATTAAACGGTTTCTGAATAAACGCGTTACAACCCCGGTTTAGTATTTCAGAGGCCTGACCGTCGATACTGTAACCGCTGCATAGGATTACTTTCAAATCAGGATTGATCTTCCTTAGCCTGTCAAAGGCTTCACCGCCGCCGACTTTGGGCATAACCATATCCAGGAGCACCAAATCGATTTCATCCTGATGGGCCTTAAAGATTTCAACGGCTTCAGCACCGTTTCTGGCAGTTTTAACCTCGTACCCCAGCTTAGCCAACATTCTTGCGCCGACATCGATGATCATCGCCTCGTCATCCACCAGCAGCACCGTCTCAATGCTCCGGGTTGTACTTTTGGCCGGTTGGTTCTGCGGAGCAGCCTCTTTTTGGCTGGCCGGAATACAGACTTCAAACCGAGCTCCCCTGCCCTGGCGGCTGCTGACATCGATAAAGCCCTCATGATTTTTCACAATACCATAAACCGATGCCAGCCCCAGGCCGGTGCCGCGCCCCTTTTCCCGGGTCGAAAAAAAAGGATCAAAAATTCGCCGCTGAGTTTCTTCATCCATCCCGACTCCGGTATCGGTGATGGTGATTTTAATATAGCGGCCGGCCCTTACCCGATAGGGTCTGTACTGCTCTTTGTCAATGTTGATATTTGCGGTTTGAACCTCAAGGGTTCCTCCCCCGGGCATGGCCTGCAATGCATTCATATACAAATTGAGAATAACCTGCTCCAGCTGGCCCTGGTCGGCCTCAACGCGCCACAGGTTCGGAGCATAATTGAATTCAAAGCTAATATGTTTATTCGCGCGACTAAATAGCAGGCTCTGTTCCTGCATCAGGTGGTTGACATCCGTCAGGCGCACCTCATATTTTCCACCCCGGGCAAAACCCAGCAATTGCTTGGTCAGCGCAACCCCGTCCAGTACATACTGCTCCACTTTTTTAAGATTTTCATAAAGGGCGGAAGCGGCATCTATTTCTAAAAGGGACAACGAAAGATTGCCCTGTATTCCCATAAGCAGGTTGTTAAAATCGTGGGCGATCCCTCCGGCCAGGGTACCGATAGCTTCCATTTTCTGGGCCTGGCGCAGCTGTCTTTGCAGCTGAATTTCATGGGTTACATCCCGCTGGACGCTGACGTAATTGGTAATCTCGCCGGCCGCGTTTCTGACCGGGGATATGGTGGCTTCGGTCTCATAATGGCTTCCATCCTTTTTTTTGTTGATAAAGCGGCCCTTCCAGACATCGCCGCGTTTGAGGGTCCGCCACATCTCATTGAAATACGATCGATTATGTTTGCCGCTTTCCAACATCGAAATGTGCCGGTTGAAAATTTCCGGGCGCGAATAACCCGTAATCGACTCAAACGCCGGGTTGACGTACTGGACAGTTCCTTCAATATCGGTGATGATAATAGCCTCCGCCGCATTTTCAACGGCGGTGGCCAACCGCGTCTGCTCCTCTGTTTGGTGGACGCCATGGCTAATGTTAAAAGTATTTTTAAATTCTTTATCCACTTCTAGTCTTCAGCGGGAGTTATAAGGTCTTCCAGATCATCGATGATGCTGGTGGCGAGATTCTTTCTAAATTCCGCGTGAACCACATATTCGTGAAACGGCTCACGATTGACTGCAACCACCGAACCGATGCGGTTGATTTCCAGATCGGATGCAAGTTCGTCAAAGGTCAATTTCAAATTTAGGTTTCGGCCCAGCAGCATGGCAGAAACCTTTTGGGTCGTCTTCATCAAAAATGCCAAACCACTGACAGAAATATCTAAAAGTTCGGCTCGGAAAGGTTTAACCGCCGGTTGATCTGAATCGGTCAACATCTGCACCATTATCTTGCCCGGCAAATTAAGTCGTTTGTCTATTCGGCGCTCCAAGTTTTTATCTTTTAGCAGATCTGCGACGGTTTCCAGGGACGAACAGAACTCGTTAAGCTTTGATTCTAAACCCGGCGTTTTTGAATTAAGTCGATCCAGGTCATTTTTTATTAAAACATATAATTTAACCGGCGAATCGGTTATGACCGATGTTGTACAAAACCCATCTGAAAAAAAGAAGGTATCCTCTCCAAAGATATCGCCGGGGCCGAGGGTTTTAAGCAGGATCGCCTTATCCGCCTGACGGTAAAACATTTTCAGCCGGCCTTTATCGATAAAATAAAGGCGGGCTCGCATTTCGCCCTGCTTAAGAATCATGTGATTGGCCGGTTGTTTCACCATCTTCATGCTATAAAACAGGGCATTGGTCTCCTCCGGAGTCAGACCCTCATAAAAATCAGCCCAGATAGACAGATGGTTTTTATCGATGGCGGCAGCTTTTTCTGCTTCAATCACCTCGCCGGTTTTTACGATTTCATTGATTGCCATGGGGTCCACTTCGAACAGTTTGTCGCGCAGGACTTCCGCCCGGTCAAAATCCTTTTCCCGGGCATTTTTGACAATCAACTCCACCAGTAATTGAATGGCTGCTTCTTTGTTGTTCTGCTGCAGAAACTGCTCGATCAGTTTTTCATGCTCGGTAACATCGCCCAAGTTCCATACCTCCCCATTAATTTTTCGAAAGTGCTCACCGGTTACAACTGGCTTAATTATATCACTGATTTACATTTTAGTAAAAAAAATAAAACCGGCTGCCCCATTGAAGAGGCGCCGGTTTGATCCGACAGGTAATGACAATTTTTTACGGGTTCAATTTTTCCAGCACGCGTTGCGCAGCCTCGATGGTGGCATGGATGTGTTCATCGAGGTGTGCGGCTGACACAAAAAGCACTTCAAATTGTGAGGGCGCAAGGTAGATACCCTCTTGCCTCATCCCCTGGTAAAAGGCGGCGAACCGTTGCAGATCACAGGTTTTGGCATCTTCAAAATTAGCAACATCCTGATCCGTAAAAAACATCCCCAGCATGGAGCCCACATGATCGACCCGGGCGGCAATACCCGAGTTTTGCGCAGCTGCAGCAAGTCCGGTGGCCAGACGGGCTGATTTCTGCTCCAGCGATTTATAGACACCCTCTTTTTGGAGCTGTTTAAGGGTTGCAATACCCGCAATCATAGCGAGCGGATTGCCTGAAAGCGTTCCAGCCTGATAGACCGAACCCTGCGGTGCAATTTGAGACATAAGCTCTTTTTTACCGCCATAGGCCCCGACCGGCAGTCCACCGCCGATGACTTTACCGAAACATGTCAGATCCGGTGTAATCCCGTAACGCGTCTGAGCACCGCCATAGGCGACTCTGAAACCGGTCATCACTTCATCAAAAATCAAAATCACGCCATGTTTTTCGGTCTCCGCTCTTAATGTCTCAAGAAATCCGGCCGCCGGCGGCACCAACCCCATATTGCCGGCCACCGGTTCAATGATGACGCAGGCCACCTGATCACCCTTTTCATCCATCACCTGTTTGACGGCTTCAATATCGTTAAATGGCAGTGAAAGGGTATGTTTGGCAACGTCTTGCGGCACGCCGGGACTTCCCGGAATGCCTAAAGTCGCCACACCGGATCCGGCGGCCACCAGCAGCGTGTCGGCATGGCCGTGATAGCAGCCGTCAAATTTGACAACCAGATCCCGACCGGTCGCCCCGCGCGCCAGACGTATGGCACTCATGGTGGCCTCGGTGCCTGAATTTACCATGCGCACCAGGTCAACCGAGGCCACGGCGTCGCTGACCATCTCAGCCAGCTCAATCTCCAGATCAATCGGCGCACCGAAACTGGTGCCTCTGTGCAGTACGGCAGCAATCGCCTCCACTACCGCCGGGTGTCTGTGCCCCAGAATCATGGGTCCCCAGGATCCGATGTAGTCAATGAAACGATTGCCGTCCGCATCATAGATCAGACACCCATCGGCGCGATCGATAAACAGCGGATCGGCGCCCACCGACTTGCAGGCCCGCACGGGACTGTTGACTCCGCCGGGGATATATTTCAGGGCGCGCTCATACAATGATTGGGATTTGTTAAAGTTCATTATAGCCACATCCTTTCTTTTAAAACTGGTTGACATTTAAGACCGGATGACAAATTATCAGATAGTATAATTCAGGTCAAGCGAAGTGATCATTCTTATGTCACGGCAACGCGCCCCCGGACAACTTGCAAAATTAATTGATTATGTCCTGAGCCGCCGACCGGATGAATTCGGCCTGGTATTGGACGCGGACGGGTATATCAAGATCAGGGAACTGCTAAAGGCCGTCAACGAAGAAGAAGGCTTCCGATACGTCCGGCGTGCTCACCTTGATGAAATCATGGTAACCGTGCCGGATCATTCATTTGAAATAGCAGATAATTTAATTCGCTCAAAATTACGGGATCAACTACCGCAGCAAACCTTTGTCGCGGATCCTCCCAAACTGCTTTACACCGGTGTGCGCCGCAAAGCCTATCCCCATGTCCACCAGAAAGGTATCCGGCCCACCGGGTATCCGCGGGTCATTTTATCCGCCGACCGTGATATGGCCGAGCGGATGGGAAGGCGAATCGATCATTCTGCGGTCTTACTGACGGTTCAGGTCCAAAATTCAGTGAATCAGGGCGTTGTCTTTTTTCAAGCCGGCGCGAGCATTTTTCTGGCGGATTTTATACCGGCGCAATGTTTTACGGGCCCGCCCCTGCCGAAAGAAAAACCGGTATTGAAAAAACCGGATGCCTCCGAAGCTCGCTCGGAGCAAAGACCGGCAGGAAGCTACTTCATTGATATGCAAGATAAATTAGACGCCACGGTTCCCAAAAGCAAACGCAACAGCGCTGCCGCCGATGGAAAAAAAGAGGGCCGGCGATTGAAAAAACACAAACGCAAGCGCGAACGGCCGCCGTGGCGGAGGTGAGCAGAAAGCAAATAGTTCATGGGTCACAGGTCAAAGGAAAAAGGTCAAAGGTTTCAGGTTGATGGTCAGCGGTCAAAGGAAATTGGGAAGCTGGAATTCGGAATTTCGTGGTTGACTTTTTTTTGAGTTTTTTCACAATAACTCCGGCGAGTTGTGCAGGGAGCAGATGTCGGCAACGAACTTTGAGGGTTCACTCTCAAAAAAAAATTTGACAACCGGTTTTAAAATTGGTACCAAACGCCGGTGTTACCCATGAACGTTTAAAGGGCCGTTAGCTCAACTAGGCAGAGCACCTGACTCTTAATCAGTAGGTTGAAGGTTCGATTCCTTCACGGCCCACCAGTTAAATCAAGGACTTAGCTTTTTTTGTTAAGTCCTTTTTTCTTTTGCGCATATTCGTCTCCGAAAACGTGAACCGCTCAAGAATTCACATCAATGGCGGTTTTCAATTGTTACTTTTTCACCGGACAGCGTAATTGCAGCATCTATCAGCGCCAGATGGCTATAGCCCTGGGGAAAGTTGCCAAGCAGCCGCTTGGTTTCAAAATCGAGATCCTCACTCAGCAGACCGAGATGATTCCGATACGCTAACATCTTGCTAAAAAGCTGCTCGGCTTCCTCTTTTTCTCCAATTTTGTAAAGGCTGGATATAAGCCAGAAAGTGCATGCCGTAAATGATGATCGGGGAGTACCAAAATCGTCCTGATTGCGATAGCGATACATTAACCCGCCGACACTAAGCTGATCATATGTTGATTTAACCGTGCTGATAAACCTGGGGTCATCCGCCTGAATAAACCCGTAGTGCTCCAGAAGAAGAACGGCGGCATCCAGATGAGGTTCACCGTATGATTGAGTAAATGCGTTTATCTCAGGACTCCAACCCTTTTTATGAATGTCATTTTCTATCCTAGCCCTCATTTCGGACCATACCTTTACATAATTCGGCATGGAATAATGTTGGGCTATCTTCATGGCGCGATCCATGGCTACCCAGCAGAGCAATTTGGAAAATGTAAAATGCTTGGTCCTGCTTCGATATTCCCATATACCGCGGTCTTTTCTGCTCCAGTTATGTTCTACATGCCTTGCCAGTGTACGGACGATCGTCCATAAATCTTCTGAATTTTCGACAGCTTCACGTTTAAAAATCATCAGGTATTGATAGATGGCATCCAATAATACACCAAAGATGTCGTTTTGCTTCTGGATGTAGGCAGCGTTGCCGACTCGAACCGGTTTCGTGTTTTCATAGCCGGCTAACGAGTGTAATATTTTTTCTTTTAATATTTTCTGGCCATTTATACCGTAAACAATTTGGATTTTTTCATCTTTATACGAAATGATATCGAGAATAAAATCAAGAAAACGCCTGGCCACCTTATAATGCCCTAGTTTTGTTAGAACCGCATTGGTCATGGAGGCATCACGGATCCAGCAATACCGGTAATCCCAGTTTCTCTCAGCGCCCAATTCCTCCGGCAAAGATGTCGTGACGGCTGCCAAGATGGCACCGGTTTTCTGATAGGATAATAGTTTCAACACTAAAGCGCTTCGAATAATTTCATCATTAAACCGAGCAAATCGCCGGGTTTCCGCTGACCAGTTGAGCCAATACACCCGGGTCTTTTCATACGCTAATACAATGGTATCTATATCCAGATCGATGAGCTTCTGGTTATAACTTAATAAAAGATAACAATCTCGATTGACAGCAATGGGTTTACCATCCGCGATTCGGTGATAGTCCATATCGGAATATAAATACACTGATTCGTAAGCGCCTTTTGTTGTGAGGACCTTAATATATTCATCACGTATTTCTTTCTTGACACTATATTGATTGTATACCGGGCGAGGATCGTACTTGATTTTTATTTCCGGTTTGCCTGAAATGTGTCTGATATATCTTATGATGTCCGGCGGGCAATGATATTCACCCGAGTCCAATTTATATCGCGGCATAAAATCTATAAGTTCAAATTTATCCCGTCTTCTGGAAAATGTCGTCACCAACACATTGGTTTTGGACAAATACTGCTGCTTGACTTTATAATCAGCAGAAACTTGAATGCCAAATTCTCCGCCCTTTTCCCGATCCAAGATCTTGGCAAATACGGACGGTGAGTCGAAAGTCGGCAAACAAGACCATTCTATGGAGCCGGACTCTGAAACAAGAGCTGCACTTGTACAATTACCAATCACACCATAGTTCAGATTTTTCACATGAAATCCCTTCTGTCTCCAAATTTGCACCAAATTATTTAATGTCCAGGATACATGGTGAACGCGTTGACGTCAAATTTTGATGTGCAATCAACCGCAAGGGACACGATTTTTCGGCAAATCCATCGGATACTAGGCGTTACGGTTATGATGGTCCTTATTGTGGGGCTTTAGCTTTAGGATGGTTAGGCTCGGGGATTAATTTTTCAAGGCAATTCATCAGATAATTCCGAAATGCTTTCGGATTGGCTATTCGAAATTTGGCCGCGGTCTTTGGGTTATTGCCGACATGGATGCTGAAAATACTATCATCTTTGGTCCGGAACATACTCTCGTCGGTTTCATCGTCACCTGCACATATCACGCCGTCATATTGGTTGACATACATGAAGTGTTCCAAAACCATGCCCTTGTTGACCTGATTCGAACTGACCTCTACGATCTTTTTCCCATGGCGAATCTCAACCGGAAGATTGGAAAGCATTTCGTATAATTCGACCGCAAGTTGATTGGCTTTCCAGCTGCCAAATTCCGGGTCCGAATTTCTGTAATGCCAGACAACCGACGACGTTTTTTCTTCCACGAAGCTGCCCGGGGTCATGCCGGCATAGTGCTCAAATATATCAATTATTTGATCCTTCCAGGATAAATCCGCCTTAGGATCAAAAACCACCCAATCGGCTGAGTTGCGTTTCTTATAAAAATAACCATGCTCGGCAATAAGGTTGAAATCATAACGTGCAAACCACTGCTCCATGTCTTCCTTTTTTCTGCCACTGATAATATATACATCAAAATGCTTTCCGGCTTCCAGACATGAAAATAAGTCCCTTATTTCTTCGTCGGGTAATGCATCCGACGGCTTCTTTTTCAGCTCGGCCAGCGTGCCGTCGTAGTCCAGAAAAAACGCTATCTTTCGCGCCTCAAAAAACGACCGCAGCGCCCCAAGCGATATTTCTTTTGCATCAGCAAAAACATCGTCCATATCCCTTCCGGCGGCCAAATCGCCAATGAAAGCGTCAGCCCAGTATCTGGCATCATACTTGATGACACGTTGCTTCATGGGACCAACCATCTTCTGTTTTTCTTCTTCGGATAAGCTCAGCGCTGCTTTAAGGGTTTGAGCGACACCATCGATATTATAGGGATTGACAACAAAGGCATACGGCAACTCCTGGGCCGCTCCGGCGAATTCGCTTAAGATTAAAACGCCATTATTATCGCGCTGACAGGCCAGGTATTCTTTGGCCACTAAATTCATCCCATCGATCAAAGGGGTTACCATGGCCACATCGGCCAAAGAATATAACGCACACAGCTCCCGAAAGGTTATTGATTTATGCATAAAGTGGATCGGAACATTTTTTATCGTCGCATATTTCCCGTTGATTCCGCTGACCTTTGCCTGCAGATTTTCCAACAAATTCTGATATTCCTCCACACTTTCCCTTGAAGGTATGTTAATAAAGATGAAGACAATATCATCCCGCTGATCCGTCTCGTTCAGATATTGTTCAATGGCATCAAGTCTGCGCTCGGTTCCCTTCGTGTAATCCAGGCGTTCAACGCTCAGTACGACCTTTTTGTTCTGATATATTTCTTGATACTCAGACAGGTATTTAAAGTATCCATCTGATTGTATTTCATGAATAAATTTCTCGGAATTAATCCCGATCGGATACGTGCCGATGGCGGTGTTATTGCTTTCATGAGAAATAAAATCGATTTCGGATTCCAGACCCAGAATTCTAAGAACGGTGCTGCGGAAATGCCGCATATAGCCGAAAGTATGAAATCCGATCAAATTCGCCCCCAGCAGTCCCTTCAGGAGTTCTTCACGATTGGGATGACAGCGGAATAGCTCATAAGACGGAAAAGGGGTATGCAAAAAGAAGCCAATCTTTAGATCCGGCCTCCGCTCCCTGAGCATGGCGGGCAGAAGCATTAAATGGTAGTCATGAATCCAGACCACATCATCCGTACCCGCTGAATCCAAGACTGTATCTGCAAAAATATGATTAACCTTTTGGTAGGAAGTCCACCAGCTTCCCTCATATCGAGCAAAAGGAGACATATAATGGAGCAGCGGCCACAGGCTTGAATTAGAAAAACCGGTGTAAAATTCTTCAGCCTCTTTCTTACCCAGAAAGATTGGAATATATTTGAATTTTTCAAATAACTCGTCTGCAATTTTCTTTCCTTTGGAAGGGTCGTTAACAACTCCACCTGCCCAGCCTATCCATTTCAAGTCATAATGGCGGCCTAAGCCTTCCATTGCGTAAACAAGTCCACCGGAAGATTTTTCTATTGTTTTGCCGATGGTAACCGGCAACCTATTAGACACATTTATTAGTGTTCTCATATAAATACCCTTTCCACTGGATTGGACTTAGAAATCTTGCAGCCTGCTTTGTAGCGGCGCAAGGAAAGTATGGTTGCGCACTGGCGGCAGGCTTGATTCAGAGACGCCGGCTTAAAAATTTAATAACGCTTACATTAATCCATGGAGATATAAATAGGGGCGATTATGTATATTGCTCTGAATAGCCCCGTATATTTTCCGCTGTCTCGACTAAAACATTTCCGGGATTTTACACTAAGATTCAGGAATTAATTATTTAAATACCTGATTTACCCCATATCATATCGGATTCTCTTTGGTTATTATATGGGCTCGGTTTCATGACCCTCAAATGTAACACTGGCTTTGAGTTATAAACTGAATTTTGCAAAAAAATTTCAGTTCTCGAAAGGGTATCGTTTCTGACCGGAGCTTTAATTTTTTTGAATGAGGCATGGTAATGGAATCCAAATTAAAACAGAATATTTTTAGTGAGGCACAATCCATGGAATTTAAAAATCTTGAACGAAATATATTGTTCTTGTTGGGCAATCAATGGCTAAAATCGGGAAACCGCGGACCGTTTGATACCAATTGGATATTAGAGAAATTTTCCGACATTCCGCAAAAAAATATGATAGAGGCCCTGCGGTCAATAAATGAGAGAGACTTTATAGAATTGACCTCAAATGATCATAAAATTTCTCTTACGGAAAAGGGATTAACGAAAATTAAAGTCATTCATATGCCCGGAAATGGTTACCTGCCATACCCCAGGCAGCTGGAATAATGACATCATAAGTTAAAAAACTGTAGTCGAGTCTGCTCAAATCCTATCGGTTATGACCATACATAAATCCTTGTCCATTTATACTTCATACCAGATCGATTCATCGCTTTGCGGGCCCAAGCCGGCACATCAGGGTCCGAGTGTAGATCGGTGCGGATCAGTTATAGCTCGATTCTATCGGCGCTGTTTCCGACCACCGCCACCATCAGCGTCAGGTACTCCCTGATGTGACGGGTCAGCAGATAATTTTCCAGCACAAAGTTTCTGGCCGTTTCTCCTATTTCCTTCAGGCGATCGCGGTGTTTCAGCAAATATCGGATACGCAGAGCAGCCCCTTCGGCGGTGTTCACCAAAAAGCCGGTTTGGTGGTTGACCACCTGAAGCCGGATGCCGCCGGCATCGCCCCCGATAACCGGTTTACCTTTCCACAATGCCTCGGTGACGGTTAGGCCGAAACCTTCCTTGATGGATTTCTGCAGGACAATTGTTGACAATCGCTGGATGGCATTGATCGTGCGATGGGCATCCGGCGGCAGCAGCAGCACATGGACATCCGGATCATCCTGAGCTTCGGATTTGACCTCAGCCAGAACTTCTTCACCTTCAGGATCATCGGCGGCGGTTCCACCAGCCAGAACCAGCTGCAACGGCGGACCGAAGGCCTTGGCCATGCGGTAGGCCCGGATCACACCAACAGGGTCTTTGAACCGGTCGAATCTGGAAACCTGCGATATGATCGGCCGCTCGGGATCCAAACCATAGCCGGTGCAGACTTCCTGGATCTCGGTCGGATCGAGGGCAATATTCTTATCACTCAATGGGTCGATGCTGGGAGGTATAATGTAAAGCGGATGCGGCATGGGTTGGGCGAAGGCCGGCAGTGAATAGATGCTGGCGTCGTATTCTGTAATAAAATTTTGCAGATACTTCCAAACCGGTCGATAAGGCCGGCTGGCATCGATATGACATCGCCAGATCCATTTGCCCCGGCGGGTCTGACAGTATTTCAGCAGAGGGGCCGGCTGAGGATCATGAATGAAAACGATATCCGCCTCCTGCAACTGATCTTTCAATCTTTCAAAATTATCACCGTTGGCAGCCTCATAGTGTCGCAGCAGCTCGTCTGAAATACCGTCGCGATTGCCCTGCAAGGCGTTGTGCATTTTTTTGGTGCACTGGTAAAATTGCGAATCCCCGCTAACGATCTCCCAGCTTGCATCCAGTCCCAGTTCTTGCTTCAGGGGGATCAGGCGGTGCAGTATTTCGGCCACCCCCCCGCCCTCGCGCGTAGAATTCACATGCACAACTTTCATCCCCTGGAGGGGTTCAGCCAACTGGCGCAGATGATCGATAACATTCGCGCCGACGATCGGGCCATAATGGTTGAGAATTCCGGCCATTTTTAGTCCTCGATTTTTAAATATGAATTAAATATCGCTGCAAGAACTTCGCGCAGTTCAATCAGGCTGTTGAAATAGGGATCGATGGTCAGGATCTCATCAAGCAGATTCTGATATTGGTCTCCCCAACTTTTGAGCCATTCGGAAAAGTCATCGCCGCCGGAGGGGCTGCGGCGTCGGGAATCAATGAAGTGGTAAAATAGGCTGCCCAGCGATAAATCCGGTATCAATCCGGTCAGTTCTTCGGGTGTCGCAACCCGCAAATGAGTGTCGAAAACCACGATTTGTGACCGCATGAAAAAGAAAGGATGTTCCGCCTCTGCTCGCGAGGCCGAATCATCTTCGTCCATCCGTTCTTCGAATACTTCGATGAGTTCTTGGCGCAAATCTTCGATGGATGAATAATGAGCCGGATTGATGATCGACAGTTTTTCGGCCAGTCGACGGTCGTGCAGGTCGTGATAGGCCCATCCGGCAAAATGATTTTGGTATTCCCGATCGACGAAATGAGGGCGCAACAACCCGCCCCAAAAATGGTAGTATATGACGCCATCGTCATAAGTGCGCATCAGCCGGTTATGCATTTCTCTAATGTTTTGGGCTTTTTCGCCGGTGGCGATGGCAATTAAAGCACAATCGGTTATGGCAAAAGGATCGCTCATTTTCTTCCCTTGTATATTTGCGAGTCGGGCCGCTATACCCAAAAAATAAAAAGTTCCTGGAATCTGCGGGAATATGATAAAAACTTCCGAGGCTGAAGATCCAAGGAACTCAATCCGCTTTAATCAATAAATTTATTAAAGTATCGTAAGAAATATTGATACCGTTGTCAACAGGACATGAGGGGTTTCATGATACAAAGGAGATTATGCAATGATTTGGTTTAATATGGGGGATAAATCGTCTGGTCTATGCTATCCACAACCTGGCGCTTCAGGGTGTGCGCCCTTGCGGGACAATCAATCTTCACTGGCGGCCGGGTTTCCGAATCTGTAAAAGGGTGAATTCCACCCGCTTCAGATGAAGCGGCAGCGCCGCTCAATACCTTGAATAACTATATACGAATGCTACTTCGGGATTAAAAGATCCCAATTGACAGGCGCAAACTCCCCATTATCCGGTCTCATAGAAAATGGTGATGATCAGGTTCCACCCTTGCGGAGTGCCAAGTTCGCTTTGCAGCATTTGAATGATGCGAATGTTGGTATTTTTCGACAACCAGTCATTGATTTCCACTTCCAGCAAGGAGACGTCCTGAAAGGTCGAAAATATTTTTATTTTTCTCATCACGGCATTCATCCTGATTTGTTTCAAATTTTGACTGCGTCAGTCTTGCTCCGCATTCGGTGCCCGGACTGTTAATACCGGGCATTCCGCATGTCTGACGACATTTTCAGCGACAGAGCCGAACACAAACCGTTGCCAGCCGGATTCGCCCTGGGTTGAAATGACGATGATGTCGGCCTTTTCCTGCGCAGCCAGCGTCACTATCTCATGCGCCGGGCGGCCAGCGATCACAAATGTGCGGGCCTCAATGTCGGCCGGTATCTTTTCCCGCCGGATGTCATCAAGGGATTTTTGCGCCGATTTCTGGAATTCTTCCAGGACGGAGGGAATATGAAAACCGGTCGGCGCATCACCCCCATACATGGTGGGCATGGGGGCCACAACATGCACCAGCAGTATTTCGGCTGCAAACTGTGTGGCCAGCTCTCTGGCGATTTTCAATCCCTCATAAGCCGCCTCGCTGAAATCGGTGGGCCAAACAATTTTTTTAAAGGGCAGCATAATTGACCTCCTTGCCAACGAGTATATGAATCATTTAGTTTTATCCTTATGCCACATAAACGGTCTTGATATTAGTGAATTCCTTAATGCCGTAATGGGAGAGTTCCCTTCCGTAACCGCTTTGCTTTATTCCGCCGAAAGGCAGCCGTGGATCGGATTTTACGAATGCGTTTACGAAGCAACTGCCGGCTTCCAGCTCTTTGGCGGCGATGCGCTCCCCGCGGGCGACGTCTTCGGTAAAAACAGCGGCCCCCAGTCCAAAAGCCGTGTCGTTGGCCACCCTGATGGCTTCGGCTTCATCTTTAACGGCAATGACTGCGGCCACGGGTCCGAATGTTTCTTCATCGTAGGCCGGCATGCCTTTTTTGACATTGCCAAGAACGGTTGGGGGGTAAAAGGCGCCGTCGCCAGGCGGTATCCGACCGCCCAGATGACAGCGGGCACCGGCTTCAATGCTTCGCGCGACCTGTCGCTGAAGATTGTCCCGCAATTCAAAAGATGCCTGGGGGCCGATCTCGGTGTCTTCTTCCAATGGATTCCCCATCTGCTTTTCTTCCATTTGCGTGATCAGCATGTCTTCAAACTTTTTACGAACAGCTTCGACGACCACAAAACGTTTGGCAGCAATACAGCTCTGGCCGGAGTTTAAAAGCCGACTCGTGACACAGGCTTTAACCGCCTTTTTAAGATCGGCGTCTTCCAAAATGATGTAGGGATCGCTGCCGCCAAGCTCCAATACGGTTTTTTTCAGCAAATTTCCGGCTCCGGCGGCCACGGCCCGACCGGCGGATAGGCTGCCCGTCAGGGTTACTGCACGAATCAACGGTTGCGCGACAAGCAAATCGACGCTTTGACTGGAAAGCAATACATTCTGGAACAGTTTATCCGGAAATCCTGCCGCCTTAAAGACACCTTCTATCGCCAGCGAACAACCCGGTACATTGGAGGCGTGTTTGAGTACTGCGGCATTTCCGGCCATCAGGGCCGGGGCGGCGAAGCGAAATACCTGCCAGAAGGGATAATTCCAGGGCATAATGGCCAGGATAGCTCCCAGAGGAGTAAAAGAGATATAGCTTATGCGAGCATCCGTTTCAATGATCTCGGGCTGCAGGGCCGTCAAGGCATTGTCGGCATAGTAATCGCAGACCCAGGCGCATTTTTCGATTTCGGCCCGGCCGTCGCGGATGGGCTTACCCATCTCCCTGGCCATCAATGCTGCATATTCTTCCTTTTTGTTGCTCAATATTTGCGAGGCATTTCTAAGCTTTTCAACCCGCTGGGGAAAGGTCGTCTCCCGCCAGGATAAAAACGCTTGATGGGCAGCTGTAATTTTATCTGCCACCTCCTGAGCGCCGTCTTCCTCATACGTTTGTATTATTTTTCCTGTAGCAGGATTAATGGCGGTTAGCATCACATTATCTCCATTTGGAATTTGCGGCGTCCGTATCAAATACCAGGTTTCAAAGGCAGGTTAAATGGGGTAAATCCTGTATTTTTTTAAGAGAGCAGAGGCGCGACACATCCTTCGGGGGTTTCCGCAGCAACTATCGCACTCTATGGCTTATGATCCGAAACGCCTACCAGGGTATCGGCTGCCGCTCCCGGAAAAACCCGCCGCTGGGGCCACCGTCCGGCAGCGTTGCCAGCCAGACCGAAGTATCGGCGCCCTGCTCCGGTGACAGCGGCGCCTGATCGCCCCCCATGTCGGTGCGCACCCATCCCGGACAGGCTGAATTCACCAGGATGTTGGTGCCTCGCAGCTCTGATGCGAGCAAAACTGTAATCCCATTGAGAACTGCTTTTGAGAGGCGGTAGGCTGGTGACTGAACTTCGGCGTGCAGCGAATCCGGGCTGGCGATGTCGGTCAGAGATCCCAGCGTGCTGGACATGTTGACAATGCGACCATAGTTGTTAAATTTCATCAAAGGCAGACAGGCCTGGCTCAACAGCAAAGGACCCAGCGCGTTGGTTTCCAGGGTATTTTGAAAAATAGTAACACTTAACTCTGCGATCCCCGTCTTGGAATCGATCATGATACCCGCATTGTTGACCAGAATATCCAGCCGCCTGAAATTGTCCTTAATCCTGCCGACCGCCGTTTGAATGGACAGAGCATCAGTTACGTCCAGAAGAATACAATGCACATCGAGGCCGTCTCGCTCCAGTCGTTCCTGCGCTTTCACGCCTTGTTCCCGGCTACGGGCCCCGATGAGTACGGTTATACCTAAAGCGGCAAGTTTTCTCGCGATCGCAAACCCGATACCTCTATTGCCGCCTGTGACCAGGGCCACACGCTTGTCAAGGTTCTGCATGGCATATTACTCCTTTATTATTATTAGGTATGTTTTTTTATTTGGACCTCCGATGACGCGGAATTCGGGAATTCGAGCCTAAGCTTGATCCCTCCGATATACCCGGCAACACTTTTAAGATAGCCAAAGCGGAGGCCTTCGTAAATAGGCCTGCGGAAATATAAAGCCTGATAGAAGGTAAAATACATGATTAACCTGATTTATCATTACGCTTTCTATACTATAGCCTACTCGGATGGAGATGAATTTTGAAATCTACAGCCCCTACAAACGATGATTCTGATTCAAAAAAAAATCAGACCGACAAAAATAATCGTCTGATGAAATTGTCATTGACGGCCCTCGGCATCGTGTTCGGGGATATAAGCACAAGCCCAATTTATGCGATTCGAGAGTGTTTTTACGGAGATTACGGCATTGCACCAACACATGCAAATATCATGGGTGTTCTTTCCTTGATGTTTTGGTCGCTGGTCTTGATAGTCGGCCTAAAATACCTTACATTTGTATTTCGCGCCGACAACAAGGGTGAAGGTGGTGTCATCGCCCTAACAGCCTTGGTTCGAGGAGAAGGCCGCCGTTCATTGAAGATCCACCAGAAACTTGGCATCGTCGCTTTGGGACTCTTTGCCGCATGCTTGCTTTACGGCGATGGGATGATTACCCCCGCAATTTCAGTAATGAGTGCCGTGGAAGGCATCGGCATCGTTACGCCCGTGTTTAAACCTTATATAATTCCCATTACAATCACCATTCTTTGCGGCCTGTTTCTAATACAGCGACATGGAACGGCAACGGTGGGCAGATTCTTCGGGCCGGTGATACTTGCCTGGCTTAGCTTTCTGGCGGTGATTGGCGGGGTTCAAATTCTTCAGGCACCAAGCATATTGGCGGCCGTCTTTCCTTGGCATGCCTTTGAATTTTTAGTTATAAACAAGGTCCATGGATTTATGGTCTTGGGTGCGGTATTTTTAGTGGTCACCGGAACCGAAGCACTTTATGCAGACATGGGACACTTCGGCAAACAACCAATTCGCCTGACTTGGTTTGCAGCAGTCTTTCCCGCTCTGATTCTCAATTATTTTGGACAAGGCGCCTTGCTGCTCGGAAAACCCGAGGCAGCTCATCACCCCTTCTATTCTATGTTGCCCTCATGGGCGATGTGGCCGACCGTATTGTTGGCAACGCTGGCAACCATTATTGCATCCCAGGCTGTAATCAGTGGAGCATTTTCTCTTACACGCCAGGCGATTCAACTGGGGTATTTGCCTCGGTTGAAGATTGAGCACACTTCAGCAACACAGATGGGACAGATATACATTGCTCCAGTCAATTGGATGCTTATGATTTGTACCATTGCCATAGTAGTCGGGTTTCAGTCATCAAGCAAACTTGCCGCTGCTTATGGCGTTGCAGTCACCTCGACCATGATAATTACAACGGCCCTTTTTTTTGTATTGGCCCGGAAAAGCTGGCAGTGGCCTCTCTATTGGGCTGCTCCGCTGGCAGGGCTTTTCTTTTTGGTGGACGTACCGTTTTTTGTCGCCAATCTCAGTAAAGTTCTGCATGGAGCATGGTTCCCGTTAGTGATCGGCGCAGTTTTTTTCACAGCAATGCTGACCTGGTCAAAAGGCCGCCGTATCCTGTCAGAGCAATTACATCAGATTATGCCGCCGGTTCACCAATTCATTGTCGACCTCGCAAACGATTCACCTACCAAAATTAATAATCAAGCTGTTTTCCTGTCGGAAACGCCAAACACAATTCCTCTATCTTTGGCGAAAAATGTCAAGCATAATAGAGTCATCCACAGTCGAACGATATTGTTGCATTTTCTAGTGGAGGATGTTCCGCGCGTACCCAATTTAGAAAAAATAAAAACAGAAAAACTCGGCAGCGGTTTTTACCGGGTAATCGCTCGTTATGGATTCATGGAAGATTTTGAATTGGATAATGTTCTGACACTCGCAAGAGAAAAAGGCTTGGATCTCGATGTGGAATCTACATCCTTTTACATCGGTCGTGAAAAATTGGTACACGCAGATAACCCCAAAATGAATAGATGGCAAGCGAATATGTTCACTTTCATGTCTCGCAACGAGACCGGTGCGGAGTCATTTTTTAACCTTCCTTCGGATCAAGTCATTGAGATTGGGGTTCAATTGGAGATTTGACGACGAATAGAGGGTCAAATTGCATCGTCAGCACGAAGTGAGCACGGATTCCGATTGAGCGACCCGGTAGTGTTTGCATTCGGCTTGCGGGGCGAAAAACCAAAGCTGGTTCATCACTTAAGCTGCTGTTCGGCCATTCTATTTGTCAGTGCTAAAAGATTTTTCCGATTTTTCCCAGCCATCATAGAGCGCTTTATAGGCAACGGAATGCGAAAATTTTTTATTTAAACCTGGATCGGGCTGACTTTAAGGCCTGTTCCATGCCGTCCCAGGCGCCTTGAACCCCTGATTTTAGATCTTCCCAGGCACCCTCCCCGGCCTCGCGCACTTCGGAAAGCTTTTTTTCAGCCTCTGTGCGTTTTTGCTGCACTTTTTCTAGTTGAGTCTGAAACTCAATGCGCGATTCAGCCGCTGTCTTATCGGCTTTGGCTTTCAGCTTATCGATTTCAGCGTTCCATTCATTCAGCCTCGCATGTAGCTTTTGGATATAAGCATCATTGTCTTCCATGGTATGGTCCTTTCGATTGTGATATTGATCGGCTATTGTTTGGCATAGGTTACCAGAGAATATACCCCGCACGAAAAATATTTCAATGGAATCCAGTTTTTCTTTAAGACAGCTGACACCGATTGCACGGCGCTTCATCGAAACTTCAAAAGAAAAATAACCGGTATCGCTGCCCGGCTTTTTCCCTGAGTTAATGGTATGATTCAATAACATAAATGGCGATACCCAAAAAAGTAAAGGTCAGAAATAGGTAGATAACCTGCTCCCAACTCACTTTGTGCTTCCTGGCAAGGGCCATTTCGACTTTCTGTTCAGCGAAATCTTCCCTGTCCGCCTGCCTGTTGTCATCCGTTGACATTTTAACCTCCATTTTTTACAATCAAATTACAGCAGCCGGTACCATAGATATATAGGGATCATTATGTATTTTAAACATACCGGGACCTTATTCATCGCTCCAATCCAATAGAGTTCATCAGTTTTCCGGATTCTTCGGATCGCAGCATATCTCATCTATTGGTTATTTTTTTGAAATAGGGTCGCCGTCAAAACTAAATAAATGATTTAGAGTATTCCCTGAGTCTCCAAGTTGCTTTAAGGTTATAGCTGAGTTGAGAGGTTGGGGCTGATGTTTCCGCGTTGTAAATCCCCAATTTTTTGACATGATATCAGGCATATTCAGATAGAAGGATTTTAGTCGAAATGAAACTCAAAAATAAACCAAATGATGGAGAATCCGCAAAGCCCAAAACCATTGAAGGGGGATCCGGCCCAACCACCCCTGAGGACGAGATCTGCCGGAAGGCTCCCGAGTGGGCGGAACATTCTCGTTTGCAGGACGAAGATGAGCCCTGCGATGACGGTCGCTCGGGAAAATTGAAACGGACCCCCCAAAATGATTGATGGGCTTCCGGTGCAAGCCCCCTGCTTTTACCGAATGCAATAATTTGTGGTTATTCGTGTCAATTCGTGGTTAACCATTTTTTTAGGGTTAAATCATTTGAACCGTTTGGGTGCCTTCCTCCGATCGGCAGGCTCTTCCCTCAGAGGCGTCGTTCCCTGTGGTCTGAATACTGAAAATTGTGTATTTACATGGTTGAAGCCTTGAAATAATATATTGAGAATTGACCGGTCTTGCATTCAGACCAAACAGACCTAAACCAATGAAAAACTACCTGCGAAAAGAAATAGATGATAGATCCGGTAAAATCGAAGGTCTCTTAAAAAAAATTAAGCGACAGGGTACTTCTGCATTTAAGGATATGAATGAAAAAGAACAGAAGGCTGTTTTTAATTGGTCAAAAGACATCACCCGGCAATACACAAGTTTAATTGAAAATGATTTATCCAATGTTAAAAACCTGGCAGATTTGCCATGCCCCAAAGATGATATCAAGATGGCTATAAGGGTGATGCTGCCGATTTTTATCTCCAATGGACCGCAAGGGATGGTAAAAAAGCTAAAATTAGCCTATCAGGAGCTCGGTTCGTTTCAGCAAATAGGTACGGGGGACATCAAAAGAATTATGACTCCGGCAACCTCCAAAGTTATTAGTAGTTCCCAAAAAATGCGCCAAAATCTTAATACCTACAATCAATACCTGGAAGTTACTATCTCAGAGAGAAAAATCCTATTTCGGGAAATTGAAAATTATGTGGATGGGTTGAAGTATATGATTCAAAATGAAAATTGAATTCCGATATCAAGCAGTACCAGAATATTTTAATCCGCCTCCGGCGGACGAGGGTTTAATTTCCCGCCCCTTGGGGCGATAATATTTTCCGCTTGATACCCCGCCGCAAGTGACGGGGTAGTTCATTTTCGGAGCTGATCATTGGCAAAAAAAGCCACATACAAGGAACTCGAGCAAAAAGTTCGCAAGCTGGAAAAAATGAATGTAACTTACAGCCAGGCGAAACGGAGTCTCAAAAAATCCTGGGAAAAGCAGAACGGGTTAGCCGACAAAATAGCGGAACCTGAAATGGCCGTTGAGCTGATCGATCAAAAAGATGCCGAAACGCAACCTATCGAACAAGCCCTGATAGCCGAGCACCTTTTCCGCAGGACGATTGAGGAATCTATTCCGTCCGGAATATTCGGAATGGATCGGCAGGGACAACAGATTTATGTTAATAAGGGATTCTGCGAAATGGTCGGATGGGAAGAAAATGAGCTTTTATATTCCTCCTATCCATTTATTTACTGGCCGCAGGATAATTGTAGCGCATCTGACAGAGATTTTAATATGCTTGCCGGCGGCATTTTATCATCTGATGGAATTGAATTGCCGTTTATGCGGAAAAACGGCGAACAATTCTGGGGATTGGTTAGCGGAACCGAATTAAGGGACAGCAAGGGGCTGCCTATCGGTTATCTGATGTCCGTCGCCGACATCAGTGCTCAAAAACGTGCGGAACATGCCATGCGTGCGCTCTCGTCGCGACTTGTGGATCAACAGGAATCGGAGAGAAAATTTGTCGCCCAGGAACTGCACGACGGCATCGGGGGTAAGTTGACTGCCGTAAAGTACAGTATCGAGAGACTAATCAACGAACTTCAAGAGAAAAATGACCCATTGAAAGTGCCCTTGGAAGATATACTCTCGATTGTGCACGACACCATCGATGAGACCCAAAGAATATATCGTAACCTGCACCCTGCGATCCTGGATGATTTGGGGCTCAATGCAGCGCTGCGGAGTTTATGCCGCGAATTTATGGAAGTGTATACTACGATTACCATTGAAACACACTTTGAGGTACCCGAAGACATGATTCAGGAGCCCTTAAAGATTCTGATTTACAGGATTCTGCAGGAAGCCCTGAATAACGTCGCTAAACACAGTCAAGCCGACAAGGCTATGGCATCTATACGCCTGGTTAACGATGAGATAGAACTGGTCATTAAAGACAACGGTCAGGGATTTGATTTGTCCGAAGTGCAGACACTTGATTACCAGGAGCGGGGGGTCGGGCTGGAAAGCATCAAAGAACGCACCGTTGTGTTTGGCGGCGCCCTTGACCTTCAAACAAAGCCCGGGCAGGGAACGACGATACGAGTGACCTGGCCCTGCTAAAAACGAGGGTCTCGAAAAAATTCGGTAAAAAATTCAGGTCACAAGCCCTTTTTCGATGGCGTATGCCGTCAATGCCGTTGCGCTGTGCAATTTGAGCTTGTTCATAATGTTCGAACGGTGTTTGTCGGCAGTTTTGGGACTGATACTAAGGATTTTGCCGATTTCGACACTCGAATACCCCTCGCCAACCAATTTGAGCACCTCTTTTTCACGTTTCGTCAAGCTCTCCCACGAGGTTTCTCTTTTCAGTTTTTGTCGCCCTTCGAGATATCCCTCCAATACTTTTCCCGAAACGGATGGGCTGATGTAGGATTTTCCGGCAAGCAGGTTTTTGATTGCCGTCAATAGTTCAGTGTGCGTATCATTTTTCAGGCAATATCCATCGGCACCGCTTCCGAATGCTTCCAGTATGTACTCCTCGGACGAGTGAAAGGTAAGCACAAGAACCCTGGTATTATTAAATCGCTCCTTAATATCCCTGAGTGCAGACAAGCCGCTCATTTTCGGCATCGCCAGATCCAACAAAACCAGATCCGGTGAGTGCTGCTCAACACATTTAATGGTTTCAATGCCGTCCCCGGCTTCAGCCACGACTTCGATATTTCCCTCGCCTTCCAATAACGAACGCAATCCCTTGCGGACAATGGTTTGATCCTCGGCAATAACGATTTTACTTTTCAATTCAATAACACTCCCTGCGCATTATATATTGCCTTGCCCGAGTAAATAACGCTTCATCCGAAAATACATAATTTACCGTATATACCGATGCCGACCTGCGTGTTATAAACAATTTCGTGTAGTTTAATATAGCAGGTTAACCAAAAAAATCAAACTCGGATAATTGGAGGGCATTTCAATTTTATGAAATTAAATAATTTAGATAATCGTTTTTTGTTATTGTTGGCAAGAAAATGGAAGGAGAAGGGTTCCGGCGGACCCTACCGGACTTCAATGATATACAAGGGCTACTCAGAGCTGCCCGATGAATATATTTCCGAGGAACTAAACAAATTGAGTACGAAAGGATTGATAACTTTTTCGTCTGACAAGAATATGTTCTATTTAGCGGATAAAGGAGTCTCTCAAATTCAAACGTTCATATCGACTGATCGATGGAATTCCGTGGGTATCTAAACCAGGCGCTATTGTTTAGACTCAGATTCGGAACTGCTATAATAAACTGAATTTTTCATGGTGCGTCACAGCAATTGAATTTTTACCGAATGCGATAATCAATGATTCGCATGCGCCCCCTTCTTTTAATCGCCATGGATGTTTCCCCGCCGGCTGTTAGCCCCTGCCAGATCTCAAAGGCATCATTGACGGAAGTGACGGCTCGGCCACCAACGGCCGTTATAATATCCCCATTGCGCAATCCCATCCGGCGAAAAATCGAATTCGGCCGGATCCGGGAAATCTGGAAACCCTCGGAATGCGGACGGATACTCGCCTGAGATTGCAGCTTACTAATATCACCGAGCGCTTGCTGGATCCGGGAACTTCTCAGCATTCTTTTTTGACGAATCGGTTGGTTTCTTTGCTGATTGTAAGCTGACGGAGTTCTATGGAATCTGCCGCTACTTTTTCGCTTGACAAGGCGCAATATCTCATTTTTGCCTTTGGCGCTCAAAATGACTTTTTCGCGCAGAATTTTTTTTATGGTCGCTCCCTGGACGACATCACCGGGTTTGTGGAGAAATTGCTGACTTCGGCGCAACTTGGCGTCGGGCTCTTCAATGATGGCATATGTGCTTGCAGTACCGTTTCCAACAACCGTTCCCCAAAGCTTCAGATTTCTCTCGGTCGGTTTGATATCTTCAACGATTATTTTTTCAACCTTCGCAACGTTGTTGGCCGTGCGTGTTTTAAATATATCTCGCTCGACGATGGCCATGTACTGAGACAGCGGGGGGACTTTAAATTCCTCCGGACTAAAGCTGTTTTTTGATATGATGGGTTTGGGCCAATCGACGGTCTCCAACTGAGCCGCAAATATTTTATAAAGGGTATCGACACCTAAAAAGCTGATTGCGGTTATCAGAAAAATATTTATCAACGGAAAAAGTCGTTTCATGATATAGATTTAAAGACACGCAGCTTTGGCTATTGCTTTGCACCCGACATTCTAGGGCTGGTACCTAAAGTTTAATAAAGCCACTTAGACCTGTAAATACATTAATTTAAGTAATAAAACGTACCTAATATGTAGGGTATCAATTAATAACCTTATTCAAATCCAATTGTTACCGCTGACCGAGCCGGACTCGGCCTTGGATTTGATAAGATTAAGCCTTGACACTTTAATTGGGCTGTCTTAATTGTCATATCTCGAAATTAATATTGACAGTTTAAATTTAGAGATGATATTAGAATAAATTTTGGTTTATAACAAATTATCACCGCTATTCAATCCTTGCTCTGGCAAATACCAGGGCTTTTATAGCCGAAAGGAGAATACATGCGAAGGTACGAAACATTTGTAGTTATTGATCCCGACGTATCTCAGGAGGAAAGAGCGCCTGTGCTTGAAAGGGTCAAAGAATTGATCACCCAGCAGGATGGTTTTTTGGTTTTCGAAGATGTTTGGGGTGAACGAAAACTGGCATATGAGATCAGAAAGAAGGAACGCGGGTTTTACGTCAGATTTGATTATTGCGGTCTGGCGTCGCTGGTCAATGAGATCGAGCGGTTCTTCCGCATTGATGATCGGGCAATCAAGTATATGACGGTTGTGCTCGACAAAGATGTCGACCTGGAAAAGGTCAAGGAAGAAAAGGCTGCAGCGGACAGCCAGCGCGAATCTGAAATGGCATCGCAGGAAACACCAGCTGAAACAGCGTCTGCAGAATTAGGTCAGGAAGAGGCTGAAGTAGAAGGAAAAAAAGAAACAGCCGAACCGGAACCGCCAGTCGAGGAAGAGGCCCAGGCCTCCGAACCGGCTGAATCTGCAGAGGAAAAAATCC
>Ga0210064_1000176_pt1 | contig 31003 bp, 29 predicted proteins | sample Muzzi_CordC_D2_FD_185531 | JGI IMG/M metagenome (GOLD analysis project Ga0210064, IMG submission 185531) | Wetland microbial communities from San Francisco Bay, California, USA, that impact long-term carbon sequestration - Muzzi_CordC_D2 (SPAdes) | ecosystem: Environmental > Aquatic > Marine >... | reverse complement strand
CTTTCATCAATGCCATGGACCAAATTGAGTTCTTCCATGCTGATCAACATCGGACAGACGCCGTAGCAGGCAATTCCCTTGCTTCTGAAAAACCGGGAATCCGACGCGCCGAATAAAAGAGAAGCCACCGTCAGGGCATCCGGGAAGTGTTTAAGATGAATATTTTTTATAATCGAGAACGCCTCCGTATCCATCGCAGACTCACTGGCCCTGGCTTTCTTAATTACTTCAACTTTAATGCTATCATCGGCCAGCAGTTTTTTTATATCAGCAATAACGGTGTTTGGTTCCGTACCCGGCAACAATCGAATATCAAACTCCGCTTCGGCTTGGCTGGGTATGACATTAGTCTTATTCCCTGAATGCATCCGGTTTAAACTAATCGTATTTCTGAGCATGGCCGACATTTGAGGGATTTCGAGAACGCCGCTTTGAGTCAAAATTTCGACGAGAGTCTCCGTCTTTCCGTCCGCCAGATAAGGCTTTAAAAACTCCCTCTCGGTCCCCAGCTGCTTAAAATACTCGGCAATCAGCGGGGTAACAACAATCGGATTTTCTTGTGCCAGAACCCGGTATAAACCCTGTACCAACTTTTCCAGCGCATTATCAGCATGCGGTGCGCTGCCATGTCCGGGGGGGCCGGTGCAAGTCAGCTTAATCTGGCAAAGGCCTTTTTCGGCCGTTGCGATCATGAATATAGGGCGGTTGGCAAGTACATCCGTAAGTCCAAATCCACCCTCATTAATTACCAGATCAGCCTGAAATTCATCCGGATAATTGTCTAATAGATATTGTGCACCTTGCGCACCGCCGGTTTCCTCATCAGCCACTGCCAGAAAAATAATGTCACGACAGGGAATGAGCCCCTGCCTTTTAACCTCCAAAAAAGCCAACAGCTCCAGGATACCCAGGCTTTTCATGTCCAGGGCACCCCGGCCATAAATAAAGCCGTCTTTAACCGCACCGCTGAATGGATGAACACTCCATTCATCGGCTTTGGCCGGAACGACATCAATGTGATTAAGCAGAATAACCGCTCCTTTTTCGCCGGTTCCCGGTAAAACTGCCTTGATTGAACTGCGTCCCGGTAAAGCTTCGTAGGTTTTGTATTCGATCCCTTCTTTTTCCAGAATACCTGCTAAAAATTCCACACCTTTATTCTCATTGCCGGGAGGGTTGGTAGTGTCGATCTGCAGATATTGCGATAGCAAGTCTACGGCTTCATGCTTCATGGTTGTTCCTTAACCTGGTATGATTTATTTTCCAAATTGCGCCAGAATTGAGATTGTAGCAAAGCTTTATTAAGGTCATGTATTTTCAGAAATATAAAGCGGATGCCATTTACACGGTTTCTTCAGGAAACCGTGTAAAAATCCAGTTCATCCTGTTGATCTTGTCCAAAAAATAATTCTAAAAGAGAATCCATTCCTTATTTCAGGCATCGGCAACAAGAATTGAGAGTAGTTGCCACTAATCACTCAACAACTCTGCCTTGATCAGTATCTCTCTGATTTCCGACTTTTCCTTCTCAGAGCTGGGCAATAACGGCGGGCGGGGGGCGCCACCGAAATATCCCAGCATATCCATAGCCGCTTTCAGGCCGGGGACACCATAGGTAGCCGTCACGGCCTGGTTGACCGGAATCATTTTAAGCTGCAGTTTCTTGGCTTCTTCATATTTACCGTCTTTGACGAGTTCGTATATTTTGAGACACTGCCGCGGTGCGATATTAGCCAGGGCCAACACGCCGCCGACGCATCCCATTGCGAGAGCGCCGAACAGAGCACTTGCGGTACCGACCAGCAAATCAAAATCAGCATCGACAACATTGGCCAACTCACCCAGCTGAATCACATTGCCGGTGCTGTCTTTGATACCGGCAATGTTGGGATGGTCGGATAATTGAGCGACCAGTTTAGCCGATATGTTCACATGGGTAAATTTGGGAACGTTGTACAACAAAATCGGAATCGGCGAATGATCTGCAACGGCGGTAAAGTAGGCCAGCAGCGCCGCTTCATTCATTCGGCCGCCGTAATAGTGCGGGGTAACCACTAATGCCGCATGGGCGCCGAGTCCGGCACAATCGCGTGTCAACGCTATGGTTTCCTGGGTTGATTCACATCCGGTGCCGGCAATAACCAGCATATGGTCCGGTGTTGCGGCAACCGTCTTTTCGATGAGTTTTCTTTTTTCTGCGGCGGACAGATAAACGTACTCCCCGTTAGAGCCCATCACCACCAGCCCTTTGAGACCGGTCTTGCTCCACTTCTCAATATTGAAAGCCAGTTGATCATAGGCAACATTGCCATCGACGAAAGGAGTCGTGATGGGGGGAAAGATTCCGTTTAAATCGATTTGAGGCATTTTGTTTTCCTTTTTGCAATAATAGTCGTTTATTAGTTGATAAGTTGATTGGTTGAATTGGATCGAATTTTTGAAATACTTAAAAAATAGGCTAAAAACAAGATAAAAAAGCTGATTTCAGGTTTCAAAAGCCGGATTTCTTGAATTCGGAAGTGGGAATGCGGAAGTCGGAAAATGTCCTAAGGGAATGAGGCATGGAGCAAAGCGCATGGTGTTGAAATCCTGCCATGAAAATACGGACATCATGCGTTGACGCTATGCGCTTTGCCCTATGCTCTCTGCCTTGCACCAGAAAGCAATCAACTCGGTCAATCAATCAACTGAATACTTCCCCAAACACCCGGCTACCGCCCGATTCCGGCCACCACCTGCGATATGTGACAGACTTTGGTCTTTAGCTTGTGCCGCCGGACACCGTATGACAGCTGAATCATGCAGGCCGGGCATGATGTCACCAGTAAATCGGCATCGGTTTTTTTGAGATTCTCTATTTTGCGATCCAACACTTTCTGGGACAGGTCATAATGAGAGAGGGCATAGGAACCGGCTCCCCCGCAGCACCAATCCGCCTCGGGCATTTCCCGGTATTCAATCCCCTCAATATTTTTGAGTATTTCCCGGGGCTCTTTGGTAAGACCCTGGCCGCGTGAGGCATGACAGGGGTCATGGTAAGTTGCCACAAGCGGATTTTCGGCGGAAACGGAAACGGGTTCGTTGGGCACGAGCAGTTCCACCATATCTTTAAAGCGGGATGCAACCTTCCGGGCCTGCTGCAGACGATCGTCATCGGCAAAAAGTGCCGGATACTTCTTCAGGAATGAAGCACAGCTGGAGCAATCGGTAACGATGACATCAAACTCATCGGAGGCCAGGATATCCAGATTTTTGCCGGCCAGTTTTTTAGCCGCCCCAATATCGCCATAGGAATGCGCCGGCAAACCGCAGCAGCAGTTGTTGAGAAGGGTAACCGTTTTGGCCAGTGTTTTCAATATCTGCAGCGTTGCTTCGCCGGCTTCCTGCTGAATAACATCTACGCCGCAGCCCACAAAGTAGCCGACGCGTAAACTCTCTCCGCTGCCCTCGTAAACGCCGGGTTTGATTCTATCGCGAAACGGCAATGGCGGCAGTTTTTCAATGATCCCTTCGGCCCGGGAAAAATCCCGTCCGAAAACCCGCAGCAAACCCAGAGCGCGGGCCAGGCTGGAAATTCCGGTGTTTTTGCCCAGCGCAACCGCGCGTGCCGCCAGATGCAAGCGGCGAGGGTAGGGCAGCAGATAGTCAAACAGCATCTGGTGAATCGGTTTTCTTTCAACCTTTTCAAGGTATTCCGAGCGCGCCTTAATCACAAGATCGGATGTGGGTACCGCTGGAAAGCAGTTGGCAGTGCAGGCCCCGCAACCCAGGCAATCATAAAGCGGCTCCTCGAGTTCTTTGTCCCAATCCAGGCGCCCTTCAATAATCGCACGCAAAAGCGCCAGCCGCCCCCGTGCGACACCGGACTCATGCCCGGTGGATCGAAATATCGGACAGGCAACCTGACAGAAACCGCACTTGTTGCACTGAGAAATCTCATCGTAGTATTCAGAAATATCCATAGCGTTCCTTACTTTACCGAAAATCTATAAATTTTCACTTTCCTCTTTGAACTTTAAACTCTCTGCTCTATGCACCATGCCCTATGCTCTCTGCCCTTCGCCCTCTGCTCTCATACTTTTCCGGGTAATCGTCCGGGTGCAAAAATGTTATCCGGGTCAAGCTCGGCCTTAATCCGGTGCATGATCTTCCAGGCGCTATTCGGCAGCCCGAACACATCATGGTGCTTCTTAAAATCATCGGGTGCCTTTTCCAGCAGGATATGGCCGTTATGTTCTTGGGCCTGACGGCAAATGGTGTTCCACTGATCACCGTTTAACTGGTCGGTGCCGGCCAGGATCCGGCCGCAGCCGAAATCCAGGAAAATATTTGAACCCGCCGCAGTTGCCCCAAAAGCCTTGGTAAAATCGGAAATTCTATTGAGCAAAAAATCACCGCGGATAATAAAAGTTGACGGTGCCATGAGTTGATAAAAATCGCCGAAGGGCCCCGCGGTCAGGGGGTAATTCTTTGGCTCCTGCACTTTCAATTGGCCGGCCTGCAGCATGGCGCCGCACTTGTCAAGCTGATAATCAACCGTCCGGGTAAACCCTTCAAATCCGACGATTAAATCCCAGCTGTCGGCCGTTCCATCCGCCGTTGACCGGGAGCCGGGGATGCCGGTTACAAATGCCGGCAAACAGTTGGAATCAAGGATTTTAATCGCGGTGGCCGCGCATGCTTCCAGGGTACCGGCAGCCGTAAGGGCCGCACAACGTTCCGGGTCGGTTGAGACCCGCCAGGTAGCTTCGGTTATAAACCCGAGGGTGCCGGCCGATCCCGTCATCAGACGCGTAATATCGTAGCCGGCCACATTTTTAACCACCCGGCCGCCGGCGGATATCAGCTGACCGGCGCTGTTGATAAAACGCAATCCGAGCAACAGATCACGGGGGCCGCCGTAAAGCAGGCGTTCGGGGCCGCAGGGGGCCAGGGCCACCAATCTGCCGACCGTCGAGCTGTCTCTAAAAAAGGGCGGCCGCACGGGCAGCCATTGATTCTGGGCCTGCAGATGCTCCTGGAGCGCCTTGAACGACATCCCGGCTCCCACCGTAATTACCTGGTTGGCGGGATCATACTCGATGACATCCGTTAACGCCCGGCTGTCCAATGCCAGGCAGCCCCCGGCAGTCGGGTTGCCGAACTGGCTGAAGGAACCGCTGCCGAGCGGAACCAGGGCTTGCTTTTGAGAGGCGGCCGTTTTAATTTTTTCCATCAATTCGGCAGCGGCCCCGGAAGCGGAGATTTCACGGGATTTTAACACCACCGGCCGGTTGCCGGAGTTCTCGCCGTTGCCGTTTTCTAAAGCTTTTGGCAGGACTTTGCCCGGGTTGAGAATATTTTCAGGATCAAAAGCGCGCTTCAGTCCTCGTTGGACATTGAAATCATCCTCATTGAAAATCATTCGCATGGCATCCTGTTTTTCCAGGCCGATGCCGTGCTCGCCGGAGATGGTGCCGCCCAGATCGACACAGGCCTTCATGATTTCCCAGCCGGCTTTTTCAACGCGATGCAACTGGTCCTCATCCCTGGAATCAAACAGTAACAGGGGGTGCAAATTGCCATCCCCGGCATGAAAAACATTACCGTGCTCACAGCCGTATTTTGTTGTAATTTCAGAAACTTTTGCCAATGCCTGGGGTAGTTTGGTCCGTGGCACGGTGGAATCGTTGACCAGATAATTGGGTGCCAGGCGGGCAACTGCGCCAAAAGCGCCGCGCCGTCCCTGCCACAGCCGGTTGCGCTCGTCATTGTCCTTGGCCTCCTGGATATTGCGGCAATTGGTTTGCATGCAAATTTCCTGGATGCGCTGGGCCTGCTCCTTAAGGCCGGCAATCGGGCCTTCGACTTCGATGATCAAAACCGCGGCGGCATCGCGCGGGTACCCGCAGGCATAGCTGTCCTCAACCGCTTTAATAATTGTGGCGTCCATCATTTCCAGCGTGTTGGGAAGAATGCCGGCGGAGATGATGCCGGACACGGATTTTGCCGCATCGGCAATCGTATCGTAGATGGCCAGCATTGTAATGACTTTTTCGGTTTGAGGCAAAATGCGCACCGTAATTTCGGTGACAATACCCAGGGTGCCTTCACTGCCGACCATGGCCCCGCGCAAGTCCAGGCCGGGGGGATCAAGGGCGGCACCACCGGTACGCACAAACTCCCCGTCCGGCAGTATCATTTCCATTCCGAGGATATGATTGGTGGTGACCCCGTATTTCAAGCACCGGGGACCGCCCGAATTTTCACCGAGGTTGCCGCCGATGGTTGAAACTTTTTGACTGGCCGGGTCCGGCGCATAAAAATAACCCAGGCTCGCAGTGGCATCCTGCAGTTCGAGATTTGTCACGCCGGGCTGAACCACGGCATACCGGCTTTCAGGATAGATTCCCAGAATGCGGTTCAAACGGGAAAGGCAGATGATCAATCCCTGATCGGCGACAATGGTACCGCCCGAAAGGTTGGTTCCAAACCCGCGCGGAACAAAAGATATCCCTTCCCGGCATGCCGCCCGCACAGCCTGAGCAACCTCATTTCCATTGCCGGGAAATACCACTATCCCGGGTTTGCCCTTGGCCAGGGAGGCATCATAGGAGTATAATTCCGAAATGGTTCGGGAAACCGAAACATTCTGCCTGCCGACAATGCTTTCCATTTCACGTTTAAAATTATCGCTAATCATTGTATCATTACCCTTGGAGCTTAAGGTTTTATCCACCGGACCGCCAGAAAAGCGCCTGTATTCAGGTTCCTTTTTTGCCCTTCCCGTTCAATTTCAGGTACTTTAGCCGGATCCTCGTCCTTTTGGAAATGAATGGCTGTTTTGACCACCGTATCGACGGAGACGATCGCGCGCATTTCATCCGGTGATCGGAAGATCATTTTTTTAAACAGGCGATGCCCTTTTTCGGCTTTTTGCTGCCTGCGGGTAGCCCAGGGGCTCAAGCTGTTTAAAGTTGTCACCACGATGGCTCCGCCCTTTTTGGTCACGCGGAACAACTCGCTGACGGCACCATACGCATCCTCCAGGAACTCCAGGGCCGTCATTGAGACCGTTTTATCAAATACGCCATCTGCAAACGGCAAAGCCATCATATCGCCGGTAATGGGATGGAAGGCAAATCCTATGGCCTTTTGCCCGGCCCGCTTCAGCATGGGCCTTGAGATTTCCAGGCCGATAATGCGGGGTCCAAATGAGAGCATATCGAGCGTGAACACCCCGGTTCCACAGCCGGCATCCAGGATCGTTTCACCCCGGCAGGGGAGCAAAAGCTCCCGAAGCATCGCGCTTTCGTAACGCTTCACGAGTGCCCCGACAGGTGTTTGAAACCACGCATCATACCTGTCGGGCCACTCGTCGAAGAGTTTGTTTTGTGTATCTTTCTGCTCCGGCATCAAGTCCCACCGCTCACACATTCAGTCTTATTACACACTAAATGCTGGTATACCCAACAAAATAAAACTGATTATATCTCGCAAAGACGCTAAGACGCCAAAACAAGATGGTAAGATAACCTGCTCTTGATTTTCCTTTGCGAGCTTTGCGGCTTTGCGTGAAATAAAATGCCTTAGAAAGACATATAAAAAATCGAGAGCCGCACCGACTCCCGGCTGCCTCAAGATTGTGCCGGCTTTTATTCCAGCACCACCAGAACGGCATCTGCTTCTACGGTATCGCCCGGTTTACATTTGACCTCTTTAACCGTGCCGCCATCGTCAGACACTATGGGCATTTCCATTTTCATGGCCTCGATGACAACAACTTCCTCACCCTCCTGAACCGTGTCACCCGGATTTACCAATACATCAATAACCTTGCCTCCCATCGGGGCTTTTACTTCACTCACGATAATTACCTCCTTGTTGGTTAAGTGTTTAATTGAAATTCTAGTGTATATTATTACACAACTGCTTTGATTAACTGCTTTACTATAGTTTTTAGAATGACTAAATTTAAAAATTGCCTAAAATGATTAAAATTAAGGTGTTCTATCGGTTTATAAAATATACGCAGGCAATTTAGTTTATATCAAAATTATTGATGCTTGGATATCCGATCGTTATTTCCAATGCAGCAATATAAGTCGATGGAGCAAAGCGACCCATTAATTCTTGTCCGCCTCCGGAGGATTAGGCATTTTCATCCGCCTTCGGCGGATTAGATCATTTTATCATGTGTTAAGTATATGATTTTATACTCGAGCAATTCAGAATAGCCGAATTTACTCACCAGTGAATGCACGCTTATTTCACCGCATTTCGTTTCGTCCGGATGGTGGCTTTTTTATCTCTGCGGTCATCCACTTTCAGGTCAATTGAAACTCTGCGGGCCCCTTCATCAAGATGGGCCTGATGCACTTTTTTGACGAGGGCGAATAGTGCATCCAAATCCGGCACCTCGATACAGGTGGACATCCCGCCGATCTCATAATGATAACCGGACGCTTTAATTACATCGATCCCCTTTTTGACATACCGGCTCAAGCTTGTGCTGTCACCGATGGGAAATACCGAAAGCTGTGCGAGAATCATAATTGCACTCCAAGAATTATAGCTCTTAAGGATAATTTATAAACATTTGCAAATGGAGAGTTCTAACAATCAAATTCAAAATGCCTAAAGTGCCTAATCCGCCGAAGGCGGGCTGAAATTAAGGTATTCTATCGGTTTAAACAAACGCGTGCAACCTGGTTTATTTCACTATAATTGATTGTTGGATTGCCGGACATTTTTTTCGGTACAGTGATAAATATCGATGGAGCGAAGCGAGTCATTAATTTTAGTCATTTTCAAATTTTAGCTCATTTTACAACTATCATATTAAGTTCCAAACCTCATCCCCGCCTTCAAACCCGCTCCTCTGGCAAATTCTGCGGCGTCAAGCTTGGCCCCCTTCTCACCTTTCAGCTTGCCGACCTTTAAAACGCCGCCATTGAGGGCCACTATCACCTCGCCCTTGCCGATGCTGATAACCTGCCCCGGGGAAGTTTGCGAAGCGGCATCAATCAATTCAGTTTTGTAAAATTTTACCTTTTCACTGCCAAGCGTCGAGTAAGCTCCCGGTTGCGGATCGCAGCCCCGTATAAGGTTGTAAACCTCGGCGGCCATTTTCGACCAGTCGATTCCGGCATGCTTTTCGTCACAGGGCGGCTCGTAGGTTGCCAGGGCATCATCCTGCGGAATTTTGGGTGCCTTGCCGGTTTTTATAAGTTCCACGGCTTCAACAACCGCATCGATGCCCATGGGAAAAAGCTTGTTGAAGTAAAGGGATCCGGTCGTGTCATCGGGGGCAATATCGACTTCCTTCTGCAGCAGAATGGCACCGGTATCGATTCCTTTATCGGCCCACAGGATGGTCAGTCCGGTGCGTTTGTCTCCCTGGATAACCGCCCAGTTGATGCCGCTGGAACCGCGGTGCCGGGGCAAAAGCGACGGGTGATAGCAAATGGTGCCGATCGAGGGAATATCCAGCAGACTGGCAGGGAGGATATCGGTCACAAAGGCCAGCACAACCAGTTCAGGTTTTAGTTCCAGGTAGGCTTCCTGAACCGCGGCATCTTTCATGTGATTTGGCTGAAAGACGGCGATTGACGAGCTCTCGGCCAAAGCCTTCATGGCCTCGCCCCGCTTATCCTGCGGACAAAATACCCCGACGATGTTTTCGCCCTTTTGAATCAGGGCGTCCAATGTTTTCTCTCCGAAAGGCCCCTGGCCGACCAATACAATACGCATAAAGAATACCTCAAATAACTGTGCTTGAATCAAAGGCGCATTTTTGCTGTTTTTCTAAGGATTTGTTGGCAAATTCCAAATCCCAAACACGAAATCCGAAACAAATCCTAAATTCAAATGATCCAATGATCAAAACAATAGCCGTATACTGCATTATCTGAGTCATAAACCTGTTTGGGTCATTCGAATTTTTGTCATTCGGATTTGTTTCGAATTTCGGTATTCGGATTTCGGATTTTTTCTAATTGCCCGGCAGTATCGCCTCCTTGGCAAAACTTACCTTGTGAAATACGAGCCGCCGTGTAGCCGTTAACTTTTGGCGTCGGCCGCCTTGATCTCCTCCATGGTCCGCAAAATCTGCAGCGCGTTTTCATAAACCGGCGTGTCCACCATTTTCCCTTTGTAGGAAACGGCTGCGGAACCCTTGGCGATGCCCTCTTCTTCAAATACCTTTTTAACACCTTCCGCCCATTCGACATCTGCGGCCGAAGGGGTATAAATTTCATGGGAAGGCTCGATCTGGCTGGGGTGGATCAGCATCCGGCCTTCATAGCCCATCTGTCGTCCTTCCCGGGTGCTCTTCTTAAAGGCCTCTGCGTCACTGATGTTGACAAAGGGGCAGTCAATGGCGATGCAGCCGGCCGCTCTGGCAGCAACCGCCGTGTGATAGCGGGCATACAGCTGCTCTTGGCCTTCAGAAGTGAGGGTGACGCGCATATCCTTGGTGTAGTCCACCGCCCCGAAAATTAGAGAATTGACCCGCGGGCTGGCACAGGCGGCCGCATAGGCATTCATCACCCCTTTGGCCGTTTCAATCAGCAACTGGATTCCGACACTGCCAACTTCCATGCCTCTTCGCTGCTCCAGTTCTTCCAGTTTCCAGTCCAGTCGCTTAACATTTTCAGCATCGCCGCATTTTGCCAGACAAACGCCGTCCAGACCGGGATGAACAATGGCCTCCAGGTCATCGTTGGTCATTTGAGTTTCCCAGTTGTTGACCCGGACATACAGGGTGGGAGAAAGCTGTTTTTCTCGGCCGGATTTCAGATATTGCTGAATCATTTCACGACCCCTCTGCTTTTCGGCTGGCGGCACCGAATCCTCCAGATCCAGGGTCAGGATGTCACACGCAATCTCCGGGGCTTTGGCGACCATCTTTTCATTGTTGCTGGGTGTGTAAAATACCGATCTCATAACAGGCATGATTCTATCCTCCTCTAGTGCTACAGATTGATGAGTTCTTTAATTTTCGGCGCGATATCCTCGGGACTGTCCACCACGTGGGCTTTGGCTTCGGTCAAGGCCTTGATTTTGCCCTGTGCGGTCCCTCTTCCGCGTTCCACGATACTGCTGGCATGGGAAAACCGCATGCCTTCCGGTGCCCAGGCACCTGCAATAAAAACAACCAGGGGCTTGGTAAATTCGCCTTTGGCAACGGTTTCGGCGGCTTCCTCTTCCAGGGTCCCGCCGATTTCGCCAAAAATGGCCACCGCTTTGGTCTGTTCGTCTTTTTCGAACAACTTGAGCACATCCGACATGGTCAGGCCCAGTACTGGCTCGGTTCCGATGTGCATGGCGGTGCTGATACCCAGGCCCGCCACCTTCAAGGCCCAGGGCACCGTGCCGGATTGACCGCCGCGGTCCCGCCGATTTCACCAAAAATGGCCACCGCTTTGGTCTGTTCGTCTTTTTCGAACAACTTGAGCACATCCGACATGGTCAGGCCCAGTACTGGCTCGGTTCCGATGTGCATGGCGGTGCTGATACCCAGCCCCGCCACCTTCAAGGCCCAGGGCACCGTGCCGGATTGACCGCCGCTGCGGGATATGATCCCCACCGGTCCCGGCTCGAAGAGCATTTTGGCCCAGTCAACGCTGCCGCCCAGCCACCCCATAGCGGCTTTGCCGGGGCTGATAATTCCAAGGCTTCCCGGACCCAGTATTTTGGCATCATGCTTCATGGCATAGTTGACCATCGCGATCACATCATGCACCGGTATTCGCTCCACCGGCGATACCACAAATTTAATCCCGGCATCAATGGCTTCATATACGGCATCTTTTAAGGCCGGGCCGGGGATAAATGTCACCGTCGCATCCACCATACCTTCGTTCTTGATGGCCTCAACAACCGTGTCATACACCGGCAGGCCGTGAACCTGCTGGCCGCTTCTTCCGGGAGTCACACCGGCAACCACCTTGGTTCCATAATCCTTCATGAATGCAGTTCGCAGAGAGCCTTCCCTGCCGGTCATTCCTTGTACAATGACTCTCGTATTTTTATCTAACAGTATTGACATATTATCCCCCTGCTATTGTGTTCCGTGCTTTTTCCTGTAATCCGCCAGCCCCTCAATGGGAACCTCGATGGTGATGGCCGAATTTCCCCTGAACCAGCATTCGTACTCGCAGGCAAGACACTCGGTGCCCTTGCGTGCCAGTTCTTCCGGACTCCCTTCAACCGCCGGCTTGCCGTCTTTCAGGATCAGTATTCCGCGGCTGAAGGTCTTGCAGGCATCCACACAGGCATGGGTTTTACAGCCTTCACATTTTTGGTCGTCAATGATGACCTTAATCGTTCTCTCATTAAATTCCATCTCATTCTCCCTCATAAGTACTTTTATCGCATTCTATAGCAAGATCTTCTTGTGTGAAAATCAAGTTATCCCCAGAAATGCCTAAAATTGCAAAATGCCTAAAATGTCTAAAGTTGATGTATTCTATCGATTTTATTAAAAGAAAAAAGCAAGACCGGCTATTGCTCTCACTGACTGATTTCTGGTTTTCCCGATAGGAAAAAACCAGGCTTTTATAATAAAGATGGAGCACAGCGACACCAGAATTTTAGGCATTTTAGGCACTTTCCGTTTTATGAGACTGACCTTTCCTTCCGGTATTCTTCGACCAGGGCTCTTACGCGGCCGCCGATGAATTTGGCATCGTATACATGCTCGCGGTCATAGATTTCTATTCTGGCATTAAGGCCCGCCAAGCCTTCCTTCAGTATTTCCTGGGATTCTTTTTCTTTATTGCCGCAAAGCAGAAGAACCACCGGGAAGCCCGGTCTTTTGGGAAGTTCTTCCCGCAATGCCTTTACAATGCCGTGAGCATGATGCCATTGCTCCTGGTTGGCCATCATGAACCCCGAAAGGAAGTAGCCCTCGATCCCGGGTATGGCCATGATAAGCTTGACGACCCGGTATACTTTGGATGCCGTCGGGTTGCCGCTGGTGTCGGCGTAGTCAGCTACTTTTAAATTCACCTTATTGAGGGCATCCATACCCAGCATGGCCGCACCGCCGCCGATACCATGATAGCCGACATAACCGCCCTTGGCCACTTCTTCGGGTTCGGCCATCTGAGCCACATAACTGGTGCCGCGGAAATCACTTTCTTCAAATGACCAGGCGATGAGATCGAATTCGCTAGGCTCTTTGAGAAATTCGCGGCCGATTTTTATCCCCAGTTCAGGATGCCTGAAAAGGGCCTGATCGTCGACCGCCATGCGGCAGTCGGCCGCCAGAATCTTACCGTCGCTGGTCAGTACCAGCGGATTGATCTCCAGCGTCCGGCAGTCCATCTTCTGAAAGGCCTTAAAAAGCTTAAACAAGACATCGGCGATCTGCCTGAGGCTCTTGCCCTTCACGCCCATGGAGGAGACCAGGTTAAGGGTGTCGTAAGGCATAATCCCCTTAACAACATCCACATTCATAATGGCGATCTTATCCTCCGGCACCGACTCAATATCCATGCCCCCCTCGGGACTGAACATCAGCACAGGCCCCCTGACCTCCTGGGCCGAGTTTATAATCACGCCGGCATAAAATTCCTGAGCGATATCAAGCTTTTCCTCAACCAGGACCTGCTTGACTTCAAGTCCCTTGACCTCCATACCCAGAATCGCCTTAGCTGCCGCTTCTGCCTCATCGGGCGTGTCGGCAAACTTCACCGCTCCGGATTTTCCCCGGCCCCCGGCCCACACCTGGGCTTTAACCACGACCGGCCGGCCTAACTTTTCGGCCGCCTTTCGGGCTTCTTCAGGGGAATTTGCGACGACCCCTTCGGGGATCGGGATACCGGATTCTTTAAATATTGCCTTTCCCTGATATTCAAAAAACTTTGCCATCTTGCCTCCCTCAATTGGTGATTAGTTCGGTTTTATAGCCCCAAGTACTTCCCTGGTAAGACCAGCAAACCATTAAACATAAATGCCATTACCTGTCAAGCGCTTTTTTGACGGGAAGCAATAGGGGGTTGACATGAAATTTCCGAAAGAATATAGTGCCTTGCCAATGTTTTGAATATCAGGCTGTTAGTCCCATTCTGTTTTCATGATTGACAAATACAATTCCGCCTGCTAACAGCAACCTGAACTTAAAAATAAAATTTGATATCTAAGTATTATGGTCAGTCCAGCATTTAAACCGATCAAACAGGAAAAAATCTCCACTAAAATTGTGGAGCAGATTAAAGCCCTGATTGCCGGCGGTGAATTGAACCCTGGCGATACGTTGCCGCCCGAAAGAGAGCTCATGGCGCTATTGAATGTCAGCCGGCCTTCGCTGAGAGAGGCGCTCACGACCCTGGCGACCATAGGGTTTATTGAAATCACCCAGCGCCACCGGACGATCGTAAGGTCCCTGGCAGCGGGCCGTATTACCGAACCGATTGATCACCTTTTAAAAGAGGACTTTCAAACCGTCTTCGAGTTGATCGAATCCCGCAAAGCCATCGAGACCTGGAATGCCTATCATGCGGCCAAGCGGGCCACGTCCGGGGATATCGTCCGGCTGGAAAAAAGCCTGGCGGTGATGCAGGCCAGGTTTGAAAACAATCTCAGTGTGGTAGAAGAAGATGCGAACTTTCATCTGGCCATCGCAGAGGCCACTCACAATAAAATCCAGACGCATTTAATGTTCTCCATATACGATAAGCTTAAAGAATCGCTAGTTAAGTATATGGAGCGCATCGATATGGGCGATGTACAGACCCAGCACTTTAAAATTGTGGCGGCCATCAAGCAAAAAGATCCTGATCAGGCTGAAACACGAATGCGCGAACACCTGGATTATGTGCAATCCCGGGTCAGGGAAATAACAACCCGGGAAAGTACAATCAGCACAGGTCCAACGAAACGGGAATCGATAAATGAAAGGAGGTGAGCCGATTTTCAAACGCGGTTGGCCGGAAATCTTGCAAGTTTTTGGCAAAGAGGGCTCTCCGCCCGAAATCAAACGGAGGATATTGCGTTTGGAGGCAAAAAGGGCATCTTCAGGTTGACACACGAATGCCCGACTTGTAATAAGCATTACGGGAAATTTCAAGTGCAATGGATTGTGTAAATGGGGCGAGGACCCAGATAGTGCTGCTTTAAAGGTCCTGCCTACTATCTTAAACCTTTTATTTATTAAAGGAGGTAACACCCATGGCTAAAAACGTTAAGGCAAACAAACCTGAAAAAAAGGAAGTCTCCCGCAGAAGTTTCATCAAAACTGCGGCTGTGGCCGGCGCTGCGGCGAGCACCCTCGGTTTTCCGGCCGTGATGCGAGTATCTGCTGCAGATACCATTAAATTTAAGGTGCAAACTGCATGGGATGCCGGAACCCTGGGCTACGTCAAGTTCAAGGAGTTTTGCGAGGAAGTCACGGCGGCATCTGAAGGCAAGATTGAATTCCAGGGATTTCCGGCCGGTGCCATTGTCGGAACATTCGAAATGTTCGATGCCGTCAAAGCCGGCGTTTTTGATGCCATGCACTGTTTCGATGTATATTGGCCGGGAAAGATACCGGTCGCAACCTTCCTGTCTTCTTATCCTTTTGGACTTGATCGTCCGGACCAGTGGGAAACCTGGTATCACGAACTGGGCGGCCGGGAATTTGCCCGGGAAGCCTACGGCAGCCACAATATGTATTACATTGGTCCCATTCAGCACGATGACAACCTGATTCACTCCAAGGTTCCCATCCGCAGTTTTGAGGACTTCAAGGGCAAAAAGATCCGCTACCCGGGCGGCATCATCGCCGATATCTACCGTTCCGCCGGTGTGGCGACGGTGCTTCTGCCGGGAGGCGAGGTCTACCCGGCCCTGGAAAAAGGCGTCATCGACGGTGCCGACTACGTCGGGGCGGCCATCAACTATAACCTTGGCTTCGGTGAGATCGCCAAATACATCATCATGGGCCCCCCGTCGACCCCATGCCTGCACCAGCCGGTGGACTTGATGAGCCTTAACATCAACATTAAAAAATGGAAGTCGCTGGCACCCCACTGGCAGACCTTCATCGAGGCAATGGTCGCGAAGCACTCTTACGACCAGTATTCGGCGATTCAAGCCGCTGACATCAAAGCCTTCGAGAAGCTGCAAATCGAGCAGGGGGTTGAAATCATCCGGCTGAAAGAAGAAGACATCGCCAAGTTCCGCCGCTTTGCCCCGGAGATGTGGGTCAAGTGGGCCAAGAAATCTCCGCTGGCCATGAAGGCCTTCAAGTCCCAGCTTGAGTTCATGAAATCCGTCAAGATGGGTTATATGAGGGATGCGGACATGGTCGACTACAGCGGCAAAAAACTCGAGTTCTAATGCTAACCGCGTGGAGAGGGAGATTCAGTTCCCTCTCCACTTTTTTTGAAGAAATTACCCGTGGCTTTAGCCCGTTAGCTGGGGAGATATTCATCGATCGCCCCTTCGGAAATTTCGGGAGGTGTGAGGATTTGTCATGCAACTGTTGAAAAAATTTATGACCGCCGTTGAGAAGACCAACATCTTCATCGGCAAATTGATGGTCGGGGTGACGCTGGCAGCCGTTACGGTTATCACCTTCGAGGTGGTGATGCGCTACGTATTTGGTTTGCCGACCAACTGGGGGCATGAACTCATGACCCTGCTGTTTGCGGTCCAGTACATGTTTGTCGCCGGTTATTGCCACTATCACCGGGCCCATGTAAGGGTGGATGTATTTTATTCCACGCGTAAAAAGAGAACAAGGGCTTTTTTGGATCTGTTCACCAGTATTTTTTTCTTCCTGTTTACCGGGGTGCTGCTTTGGACCTGCTGGACTTTTTACTGGAGTTCTCAAACCATGCACGGTGGCGGAACCATTTTGGGTATAACGGTTCCGGGAGAGCTGTCCTTGACCGACTGGGCCCCTCCCTTTTATTCGGTCAAATTCATGATGCCGCTTGGAGCCCTTTTTCTTCTCCTTCAAGGCATCGTATGGTTTATTCGTGATTTACATATTGCTGTGACCGGGAGGGAAATGACATGAGTATTGAATGGATCACCATATTAATGTTTGGATCCTTGTTTTTTTTACTGGGACTGGGGCTACCCGTAGCCTTTGCCTGCGGATCGGTGGGGGTTATATTTACCGCCTTGCTTCAAAGCCCGGAAGCCGTCAATCTGGTCTCCACCCGTATCTTCGGACTGATGATGAATTATCTTTTGGCGGCCATCCCCTTGTTTATCTTCATGGCCTGCGTCCTGGAACGATCCGGTATTATAGAAGAGCTCTATGAACTGGTGTATCAATGGATGGGAGCCATCAAAGGCGGCGTGGCGTCGGCGACGGTTATGGCCTGCACCCTGCTGGCAGCGATGGTGGGCGTCATCGGGGCCAGCGAGGTCACCATGGGCGTTATTGCGCTGCCCCAGATGCTCCAAAGGAAATACGACAAGTTTATCGCCTGCGGCTCCATCCTGGCCGGCGGCACGCTGGGGATCCTTATCCCGCCCAGTGTCATGCTGATTGTTTACGGATTGGTGGACAACAGCTCCATCGGTCGACTTTACGCCGGGGCCATCATGCCCGGAATCATGCTGTCGGCGATGTTTATCGGATATGTAACCCTAAGATGCTACATAAATCCAAAGCTGGGACCACCGGTTCCGAAAGAAGAAAGATTGCCCCTGTCCAAGCGGTTGAAACTTTTGGTGCGGATTATTGCGCCCGCCATTCTTATCTTCCTGGTTCTGGGTACCATCTTCACCGGGATTGCGGCACCCACCGAGGCAGCCGGGGTGGGTGCGGCCGGTGCAATTATTCTGACCAGTCTCCAGCGCAAGCTCAGCTGGAAGGGTGTGGTTCAAGCCGCCGAAAATACCCTGAAATCCTCGGCCATGGTTATGTGGACCATTTTTGGGGCCAACATCTTTGTGGGTCTTTATGTGATGGTCGGTGGCGGCGAATTCGTTACGCAAATGCTGCTGGGCTCCGGACTGGGCAAATGGGGCATCATACTGGTCATGCAGGGAATATTGCTTTTCCTGGGATGTTTCATTGACTGGGTCGGCATCATCATGCTGTGCGTTCCCATTTTCGGCCCCATCGTCCGCCAGCTCGGATTTGACCCGGTCTGGTTCGGCGTGCTGTTTGCCACCAATCTTCAGATTTCTTTCCTGTCGCCGCCTTTTGGATACGCGCTTTTTTATCTCAAAGGGGTGGCACCGCCCGAGATCTCAACCACGGATATCTGGAGGTCTTCGGCCCCTTTCATGGGCCTGCAGGTTGTCGGGGTGGCTCTGGTGATGTACTTCCCGCAAATCATTCTCTGGTTGCCGAGCCTGCTGTATTAGGTGGTTTTATTGCTTCCCACGAGCATTTGTGGCAGGCGTTCCGCAAACCGCGGAACGCCTGCATAAGTTCAGAAGCGATGGAATCATGAAAAAAACCAAAATTTCTAAGAAAGACTACCATTACCAGTCCCCTACCATCTTTGTGGGGATTTTTTATGCGGCCCTGCTGGTCTGGACCGCGTTCTGTGTGGTGTTGATCGGATCAAAAACGATCGAAACCGGATGGCCGCTGGGACAGCTGCTGATGATCGCCTTTATATTGGCCTATACCTGGTATTTTTCGCTGGGGATCTCAACCAAAATCAGGATACAGGCCGCCGGGGATATGGAACTCACCTGTTTCAGGAGAATCATACGCGTTCATGCCGGAGATGTTTCGATGGTTGAAGGCCCGCGATTCGCGTTCCTGCCGTATGGGTTTATCAGATTTCGGCTGGAGCGTGAAAAGGCCTACTTATTCTGCTGCATCACCGACGAAGGACTCCAGAGGATCTTGAAAACCATGCAAGAGACCAACAGCGAAATAAAGTTTAAGGGGGTATAAAATCCAGGTGCGTTGCCCGGAAATTTTGATTCGGAACCGATTGTCAATGAGCCCAATTCCCGATGACATTTCTACTCCGGCTTTGCTTTTTTTGTTGACGAATAATACGTAATAAAGTAATTTATTTTTTTGATCCAAAATAGAAAGGAGAAATTAAAATGTTCGTGCTTTGGCCCAATGTTGTGAACTTAATTTGCGTCGCTCTTGTGGTCGCGACCATCGGATTTGTCATTTATGGCTGCATTAAAGGGTTCGAAAATACTTTTCCGGATGATTAAAGCGGGTTGGCATCTTCCACCTGGTGGCGTTTCTTTGAGAATCAGATACGACCACCCTTAGATTGAGATTCACGGTCAGCACCAGGATTACTGAAACAAAATTCATCGCTTTTTTTCTTTTCCTTTCTATAAACCAGAGCGGCTGACGCCCGGTAGGAGAATGCTACAAAATCCGGGCATATCAGCTCCTACCCCAATGCTCTCTGAAGCAATTTGAATGAATGATCAAAACAACCGCCAGTCTTTGAATAACAACCACAAAGCCCCAAAGCTCTGGGGCTGGACCACGTACCTGAGCATCGTCGTTGCAATCGTCATTTTGATTTTTGCAGCGACATTTGTGGATCTTAAAGCAGTCTGGCGCGAAATTGCGGCCTGTGACAAACGATTTGTTTTGCTCGGCGCCCTGGCGCATTATTCAACCTATCTCGTGCGTGGCATGCGCTGGCGGCACTGCTTGATCCATCTGCCGGTTCGCGCCGGCAGCACCAAATTCGGCCTGCTCGTCTTTTTTTATAATTTTGTAGACAACCTGGTTCCGGCCAAACTGGGTGATGTCTATGCCGCCCACCTGGCCCGCATTAACTTCAAAATCCGACGTTCGGCTGCCATGGGATCCATCGTGTTTTTGCGCATGGTCGATGCCTGGATTGTGTTATTGCTGGCGGCGCTGGCATCCTGGACGTTGTTTGCGGATAAACTGCCCGGCGCGGTATTTTGGAGTCTGATCGGTGGCAGTATTATCGCGGTGGGCGCAACAACCATCATGCTGGTGTTTTTTTTGTTCAAAAAGAAACTCCCCGGCTGGATACCGCTAAAAATTCAACAAATGATCCAGGCTTTCCAAACCGGCATGTGGCCCAAGGCTAGGGAATTATTTCCAATTGCCGTCTTAACGGTATTGATCTGGGGATTGGAGATCGTATGGGTCTACTGTCTGACCCTGGCGTTTGATCTGGGCGTAGGGTCTGCTGAAGCCATTTTTCTGACGATGGTACCGCTGCTGGCCTCGGCCTTTCCGTTTACGCCATCCGGTGCCGGGGTGGTGGAAATAACCCTGTTTAGCTGCCTGCGTGTGGTGGGAGTGACCTCGCCGATTGCCGGCTCGCTGACCGTTGTCAATCGCTTCATTGATTATGTGCTTCACATTGCACTGGGAGTTATGGTGTGGGCCATCAGGCGCGTGATCGGGCTGCGAACCTGGCGTGATGTACCGCTTCAAGAAAACCGGGAAAATGATGCAGCTGAAATATCCGTGGCCCGGGAAGTTTTAAATGGCCAATCGCATTGAATATTTTAGATTGAAGATCGAATATTTAAGGATTTCTACCCGTCGAGAGCCTCTGGGCCGAACGATCCAATTAAAAGTGACGAAGCGAATTTCGTCAAGGTAGAACAATAAAAATTTCCGTCTCAAGTTGATCCGGTTCGGGTATTGCACCAGTTAACCTTTGAACGTTGAACCCTGAACCGTTGAACCTTAATTAATTAAACCTCTGAACCCATAAAAACGGGGAAAAATTAATGGCTTTAATCGGCTCTGTACCTAGAAGATGCGTTAATCTTCCGCCGGGAAGTTCTATGACTCTGGTTGGCGCGATATTCGGCAAGAATGTGCAGCAAGGACCTGCCATCGAAGAATTCTACCGGAAATTTGCATCCTGGCTGGGCGCTTCTCATGTGTTCGGCGCGGCTTCCGGCAGATCAGCATTTCAGCTGGCATTAGAATCACTGGGACTGGAAAAAGGTGCCGAAATCATATTTCCGGTTTTCACCTTTCCGGTAATACCCCTGGTGGCAAAAATGCTCGGATTTCAACCGGTATTTTGTGATGTTGACCCCAAAACTTACAATTCCGGTCCCGAACATATCGAAAAGAAAATTACCGCTAAAACCGGCGCCGTTCTGGCTACCCACCTCTTTGGTCAACCCTGCCCCATTCAACAGATTGCGGATCTGACACAACAGCGCAATATTCGCCTCCTGGAGGACTGCGCCCATGCCTGTGGCGTCAGGGTCGACGGTAAACAGGTCGGTACCTTTGGAGACATCGGTGTCTTCAGCTTTGCCGAGGGCAAAAATATGCCTTGCTTCGGCGGGGGGGCCATTGCCACATCGAATGATGATATTGCTCAAAGAGCCGCCGGAGTTCTTTCTAAAGCTGCCATGCCGACCGCAGATACAATCAAAAAAAAGGCGATCTCGGTCTGGGTCATGTGGGTCTTGACACGCCCTTTCATTTTCGGTGTATCGGCCTATCAGGCACTACGCCTGAAACTTTTGCTGGGACAGCCTCTGATGGATTCTGCCGTTGGCGATGAACTGCTGGATGAGTTTGCAAATTCTAACCCGCAAATCAGCCCTTTTTCCAACCTTCAGGCCAAAATCGGATTACTGCAACTCGACCATATCGATGGATTTAATGCCGGTGCACGCCGCAATGCAGCCATCCTGACGGAATTGCTCAAAGACGTGCCCGGTATCCAGGCTCCGGATACGGTTGAAGGGGACCACATTTACGTTTATTATCCTTTGACATTGGATCCGGCCAAACGGGATGACCTGAGAAATTATCTGTTAAAAAGTGGATTTGATTCCAAAAAATCGGATATGTCAGACTGTTCCGTACTTAGTCCTTTCAAGGAAACCGCGGACTCCAGCAATGATCAGAATCCGCCGAAAGAGGCTTCCATTCTGGAAATTTGTGTCTATCCGGTAATCCCGCAAACCGAGATGCGACGGTTGGGCAACACCATCCGCACCTGGGCGGGGTTGGCAACGGTATAATCCGATAGATGCTCCACTGCGGGTTTTAGTATATAAATCATTGGGATGAAACTCATAATTAAAATGCCTAAAGTTGCAAAATGACAAAATGGCTAAAATTAATGTATCCTGTCGATTTGATGAAATTTCGTGATTGCTTTTTTCAAATTTATTCCAGTATGTCCGGGTAATGACCATGCCAATTTTAGAGAACATTCACATTCAATTAGATTTTGATGCGATTCGAAGAAGGCTGCATCTGAAACGGGACAACGATTTGAAAGCCGTGCAGGATCTGGTCCATGTGGCCCAACCCATCGTTGAACCCAAGGTGCTTTATAAAACCTGTTATATCGAAGAAAAGCTGGCGGAAAGCGTAATTATTGATGGCCTGCATCTGAGCAGCACGGTGTTGCGTAAAAACCTGGATAAAATAGAACGGGTTTTCCCGTTTGTTATTACCATCGGAAATAAATTTAGTGAAAAACTGGACACCTGCAAGGACTTGTTAGAAAAATTTTATCTGGATACCATCGGAAATGTTGCCTTGAACCAGGCAAGACTGGTGTTAAAAGATCATTTAAAACAAAAATATGCCCTTGAAAAAACAGCCTTCATGGCGCCGGGCTCTTTGCCGAATTGGCCCATCGAGCAGCAAAAACCTCTATTTAAACTGCTCGGCGATGTACAGACATCCATCGGGGTGACACTAACGGAAAGTCTATTGATGCTGCCGGCCAAATCCGTATCCGGTATTTATTTCCCCACCGAAACATCATTTTTCAGCTGCCAGTTGTGTCCACGAGAAAGATGCGATTCACGCAAAGCAAAATACAACGAGAAGCTCGCTGCAGAATATGGAATTAAAAAATGACTTTTATTCGACGATACTGCCTTTAAAAAATGAGTTAGCCACGAATTCTCACGAATAACCACGAATTATTGAAATTGATTTTTATCAGATTTTTGCCACAAACAACGGACCACTGACAACTGACAAATCCAAATATTCCAGATATATTAGCCGGCAATAAGCATGATATCAGCACAGAAAACCAGATTGGGTAAACCGTCCCGTCGCTGGTTGATTTTTGCGTTTGCCGCATCACTTTTTTTTCTATCCCAATTTTACCGCGTCTCCAATGCGGTCATCGCCCCCCAGTTAATACAGGATCTGTTCCTGGACACGAAAGCCATCGGATTTATGTCCGCGTCTTTTTTCTACGCATTTGCCCTCACCCAGATACCCATTAGCCTGCTGCTTGACAAATTTGGCCCCAGAAGCATGATGACCGTTCTTTCGCTGATCGGTGTAATCGGTGCCATTGTTTTTTCCCTGGCCGATTCATTGGCGGTTGGCGTGGCGGGCCGTGCGCTGCTGGGGGTGGGCATGGCCTGCAATCTAATGGGCTCCTACAAACTGATAACCCTATGGTTCAGCCCACGGTCTTTTGCCTCCATGGCCGGAATCCTGGTCGCTATTGGAACCATCGGAAATATGATCGCCACAACACCGCTGGTCATATTGGTGGATCAATTGGGCTGGCGTTCCGGTTTTCAACTCATCGCCTTAATCAGTTTTCTGATGACTTTTCTTTTTTATATCATCGTACGCGATCGACCCCAGCAAGGCACTTCCGACCCCGGATATGCTGTGCTAGGTATGAGCATCGGTCAAGCCGTCAGCAATATGAGAAAGCTTTTTAAACAAAAAGACTATTGGATTATCTCCTTTGCAACCTTCGGTCGCTACGGAACCTTCGCGGCCTTTCAAGCCCTCTGGGCCGGTCCTTATTTAATGGAGGTCGTTGGATTATCTCCTCTGGCGACGGGCAATCTGATACTGCTTTTAAATGTGGGCATGATTATTGGATCGCCTTTCTGGGGCGCGTTGTCCGACAGGTTGTTTAAGACGCGTAAATGGGTCATTGTCGGCGGGACATTCAGCATCGCGGCGACAATCGTTATCCTGGCAAAAATACCGGCTGATACACCGCTCACAGCCCTTGGCCTGCTGTTTTTTGGCTTCGGCTTTTTCAATGCCACCGGGATATTGATGTATCCCCATATCAAGGAACTGATGCCGGTGGAAATGTCGGGTGCGGCCATGACCGGCATCAACTTTTTCACCATGACCGGTCCGGCGGTATTTCTCCAGGGGTTGGGAGCGCTGATGCAAAAACTCTTTCCGTCCGCTTCCCGGGGCCCGGAGGCCTTTAATGCCGCTTTTATCGTCTGCATTGCCTGCCTGGGGCTGATCGCCATCCTTTATTGCTTCACAAATGAAAGACATTTGGATCGTTAGGTTCGTCCCGGTGAAATACTCCTTGATGGTTGGGCTCTTTATGAGATTTGAAGGGCTTAACCTTTTTCAAAGGTTAACTATAATTTTGGGGTTGTGGGAGCGGCTTCCAGCCGCGATGGCTGGGCATAAGATAAATTTCTATACAAGCAGCCAATTTAATAGGCAGCCATTCCGTTCATCTCGGGATTCTATATAAACATGTTTATTTCAAATTATAATTACATAACTTATTATAATTTATTATAATAATATTGTATTGACAATATATTGAATATACCGCATAATTTAAATATGAAAAAGTTGATGCATAAAATATTCTCGGATTTGAATCAGGCTGTGGAATTAGAGAACCTCCGGCATCTAAAAGAAGGCACCCTGGCAATTCCAAAATCTGAAGTCCTCCTTTTCGGTCAGATGAGCCTGATGTTAAATGAAACAGCGGCAACAATTCTAAACTTAATCCAGACTGGAGACATGGATGCCAAATTACAGATGGATTATTTCACAAAGAAGAAGTTGCTGGGTTTATTGAAATCGAATGGTTTGGTTTATGATGAGGATAGCCATCTGGTAAGACTGCCTGATAATGCCCAAGTCCTCGAATTGTTCAAATTCAAAAATATTGAGGTGAAATTGATCGATGCGGAATCGACGCTTGTGAGCAAGGCCGTTCATGCTCCCCAAAAAAACAAACAACTTATCAGACAAGCATTAGCCAGTGGAAAATTTCCTGCTCTTGCTGATCGAATTGTTGAAAATAACGGCAGGCTTGATCTGTTTCTTGAGGATAACAATGAATGAAAAAGAAGTGATCGAAAAGATTAAAAAACTGGCTCAACAGGATATACAAAGAAGGGCAGATCCAAGATATCTGAAGGTCATAGGTTTTCTGGTTGCCAAAGGTTTTTTGTACACTAATAAAAAAATTCCACTCAATCCTAATGAGCATTTAAAACTAAAAGATGTTATTTGGGCGGGACGCTATGTGGAACCACGGATTCTCGAAGTTCTACCGGCCGCATATGAAAGATTTAAAAAGCATTTCGCAGGTGATGCGGATGCCATTGAAAAACTCGAACAAATAATCGATCGCATCAAACAAAAAGACGATCGCAATATGGACTTCTATGGCATACCAATCGAAAAGGTAAAACCCTGGTTTTTTATCCGATTGAGGGATGGAAGATCCAAATCTTTAACTGATCGAAAAGTATCCAAGACTTTTCGATTCAAGCCCGAAACGATAACTATCTTAAAAAACTTGAAAGATCAAACCGGATTATCAGAAACCGCAATTTTGGAAGAACTGATTACAAATGAGACATCGGTGTAGCAGGGTTGTTTTTCATTCCTGATCCCTGACCCATTGATATAAATAACTGATTATATCATCAAAGTACTTTTCTCCGGCCGCAGCCGTTGCCGGTCTCGGATCTCCCAGGACACCATTTTGATCCAGATTTTGAATGCCATCAAAGACCTTGGACATAATCTCGGATAGCTCTCCGACAAAGCCCTCGGCGGCTTTATCCATTTTTACCTGTTCCGGCCTTAACGCCAGCATCAGTGACGTTTCCCACTCACCGGAATGCGCCCCCGACTGAGCTGAGGTGACTCCAGCCGAGCCGGAGCTTGCAAAGGCAGCCTCTACCAGGCCCTCCAGGTCCGTGAAGGCGATTACATTTACATTATCAACCGGTTCCAGAGTTGCATAGGCTTCAGCCAGAGGTTTGAAATTTCCCCCGTGGGTCGGTAAAAGCAAAATACGCCGGAAGCCATGGCGCGTTAAGCTGGCGACCACATCCAACACCACCCGCTTAAATGTCTCCTCATTTAAGGAAATGGTTCCGGGAAAGGACAAATGGTGCTCGGAGCATCCGAAACGGACCGTTGGTGCCAAAAATGCATCCAGCCGGTCGGCCAACGCCCGGCCGAATTCATCCCCCAGGACGGCGTCTGTCCCTAAGGGCAAATGCCGGCCATGCTGTTCGGTGGAACCCAAAGGCACGATCACCGTATCCCTGCCATTTTGGATCTCTGCTTTCACTTCTGCCCAGGTCAAACGATCAAGATATATTGCGGTCATCCAATGCCTCCCTTGATCCGAGGATCATAAAATTTTTGCATCAAGACCACCAGCACAAACGCGACCCAACCGATCAGGTCCGCCCACAGCTCGGTCCAGAACAATCCGGCCGCCGCCACTGCAAACAAAGCGGTTTCCAGCCAGGTGGCCGGCCGTATGAAGTAGCGCTCCAGCGCCGCGCTGAAGGCAACCAGCCCCACGGTGGTGGTAATCATGGTAAAGAGGACTTCCCAGTGGAGCAACTCATAGTTGGGGCCCATCCCAAGAAGCGGGCGGTAGGCCATGATAATGGGAATGATATACAGTCCTTTGGCCAGTTTCCAGGAAGTAAACGCGGTTCGCATAGGATTGGCACCGGCCACGCCGGCCCCGGCAAAACTGGCCAGGCTGACCGGCGGTGTGACGTTGGCATCCTGGGAATACCAGAACACGATCATGTGGGTGACCAGGATGGGCACGCCCATATCCAGCAATGCCGGTCCGGCCAGGGTTGCCAAAACGATATAACTGGCCGTTACCGGCAATCCCATACCCAGAACCAGGGACGCAGCACCGATCAGCAGAATCGCCAGGGCCTTGATGCCGAAACTGAGATCCAAAACCAGGCTGGAGAATTTGAGGCCCATACCGGTCAGGGTGACCATGCCGACAATGATGCCGGCCGCCGCACAGGCCACCGAGACCATAATCGCGTTGCGGGCACCCCTTTCCAAAGAACCCAGTATCTGTTTGAATTCATGGCGGCCGAAATCATACAGACTCCTGCGGGCAGGATCGTCAGTCGCAAGTTGACTGGCGGTCACCGTCCAACGCACGGCATTGGCAATCAGACTGGCGGCAAATGTGCTCAGCACAGCCACAAAACCCGCCATCATGGGTGAATAGTTGGCGACCAGAACATAAATCAAAATGGCCAGGGGAATGATGAAGTGCAGGCCTTCACGCAAAACCCTGGGAATTTTGGGCAGATTTTCTTTAGGCTGGCCCCTCAGGTTTTGTTTCTGGGCTTCGAAATGTACGAAACACAGCACGGTCAGGTAGTACATGATCGCCGGAACCAGGGCCACCTTGATGATGGTCAGATAGCTGGTGCTGGTGAACTCCGCCATCAGGAAGGCCCCGGCACCCATGATCGGCGGCATGAGCTGACCGCCGGTGGAAGCGGCCGCCTCAATCGCACCGGCCACATGGGGTCGGTAGCCGACGCGCTTCATCATGGGGATGGTGAAGGAGCCGGTGGCCACCACATTGCCGACGGCCGAACCGGAAACCGAGCCCAAAAAACCCGAAGCCACCACGGCGGTTTTGGCCGGACCGCCTGAAAAACGGCCGGTCAGGGCATACGCCAGATCGATGAAAAAGTTGCCGCCGCCGGTTGCTTCCAGCACGGCTCCAAAGAGCACAAATACATAAACAAAGGTGGCGGCCACGCCGATCGGCAGGCCGAAAATGCCTTCGGTGGTCAGCCACAGGGTGGTGGCAATCCGTTCGATGCTGTAGCCCTTGTGAATGATCAGTTCGGGCATATACGGACCGTATAAGGCATAGACAATCGCCGCCACGCAGATGCCGGTCATGATGGTCCCGATCACCCTGCGACAGGCCTCCAGCACGAGAATCGTGCCGATGATACTGATCGCCAAATCGCTGGGCAGCCAGTCTCCCTGGCGCTCGAAAATCGCATTGAGATTGTAGATAATGTAGCTGACGCAGACTACCGACAGCAACACCAGGGTCCAGTCCAGAATCAACCAGAAACTAAATTTATCCTTGCGGGCGCTTTTAAACGGCGGTTTTAACAGAAAGGTCAGCGACAGGATCGCACCCAGATGAATGGAGCGTTGCACCAGTGCCGTCAGGGCTGCAATCCCGGCCGTGTACAGCTGATACAGGCTTAAACTGACGGAAAGCAGCATCACGATCGCGGCGGTCACCTGAACTAAAGACAGATTGCGATCGGACGGGGTGCTGCTCCCGGCCGCAATCCCTCCTGATGGCTGGTTGAATTTTGCGTTTGAAGTTTCCCCGGGCATTACTCACTCCTCAAGGCCGGTGTGGCCGGATGCGGCAGGAAACGATGCCACCAGTTGTACAGCAGGCTTACCGGCCGTGCCGAAAAGCGCACGGCCTGATGCTCAGCCACCGCCGATAAGTTTGTGGCTGTCCCCCGCCAGAGGATCGTGTGGTCCACTCCGCGACTGCCGATTCGCAGGACAAAGTTCCCGGTCGGCATGTGCATGTCCTCGATGACTTCATAGGGGCCTCGCTGAACCATGCGGCCCACCCCCGGCATGCGTCCCATTCCGGCCCCGAATTTCAAATAGCGCTCTTCTTCAATGTAAATGCGACCTGTCTCATCCAGGCTGTGCGCTTCCCAGATGGGCGCGTTTTCAACCGAGTGGTAATAATGCAGCGTAAAGCGCTCGCCCGGTTCCAAGGGCAAGACCAGCAGCGGCGGCCCGCCTTTTACGGGGACAACCTGCAGCTCCAGTCCGCCGGGGGCAAACAAACCCGCCACAGCAAGCATTAAAGCTAAGCCGGCGGCCCTGAAAAAGAACCGCCGGCTGAGATTCGACAAGACGTTTCTCCTATGGCATGAGCGATGCCGGTACGGAAATCCCCTTTTCTTTCAAATACTTGAGGGTTCCCGGATGCAACGGGATGGGTGAGTACTTTACGGCATTTTCCGGTGTCGTATAGGAAGCCGAAGGATGAATTTTGAGCAGATAGTCCTGATGGTCGAAGAGGGCTTTGACCAGGTTGTAAACCAAATCCGTATCCAGGGACTTCTGGCAGATCATCACGTTCCAGACACCGATAGTCGGAATCGGATTGTCGACTCCCCGGTATACCCCGCCGGCCAGATCAACGGCAGAGTACTCCTGGTTGGCAGCCATGATTTTTTCCTGCTGGGCCTGGGTAAAAGAGATGATGTGAATCTCATGGGTGGTGGCCAGATCCAGGATGGAACTGGTGCCGGGCCCCACGGACCAGAACCCCACATCGATGGTGCCGTCACGCAGCGCGTTGGCGGTTTCGGTAAACGACAGACGGCTGTCGCTGTAGGAATCCAGAGGAATCCCGAGGGCTTTGAACACCGTCTCGGACATAAAATTGGTTCCGCTGCCGGGGCTGCCAGAGCTGATTTTTTTGCCCTTGATCTGCTCGATGTTCGTGATCCCGCTTTTTTTCAACGCAACCACCTGCAGCAGGTTGGGGTACATGATGGCCATAGACAGGATATCATATTTTTTGCCTTTAAATTTCGATAATCCATCGAAGCCGGCAACCGCCACATCGCCCATGACCTCACCGATGACGGTTTCGCCCTTGTGGGCCAGTTTTACGTTCTCCACACTGGCGCCGGTCACTTCCGCCACCGCCTTGACATCCTTGACATACTTGGTCCAAATCTCAGCGACACCCCCGCCATAGGGATAATAGATGCCGCCGGTCCCACCGGTTCCGATGGAAACAAATTGGGTTCGCGCAACGGCTAACCCGGCGATTATAAATACAGAACACAATACCACAATGCCCAAAAGGCCAACTTTAGTGCTCCATTGTTTCATGCTAAGACCCTCCTTTGTTACCTAAAGATTAAATCGTTTATTCATCACATTCTAGTCAACGCTGACCGTCTTCACGATGACAAGAATTTTCTTTGACTCTTTGTCCGTTCCAATAAACGGAATTTTGACCGTTTCGCTCTTGCCGGGCTCCAACACCGGCGGGTTGCCTTTGCGCGGCACCAGATGACCGAAGCCTTTGTCCATATCCTCCAGAAAGATGTTGACCCGATAGCGCTGGGGTTTATCGGATGCATTTTCAAGGCCGACGGTAAAGATTAATGCCGCCTGGCCGCCGCTTTCACCGAGCACGCAGTCAAACTGGGTCAGCCTGGCCTCTTTAACGACTTCCCAGCTGATTTTGGCATCACAATTGGTTTTTTCCGGTGCCCCTTTTCCGGCACATCCAATCAGCCAAACTGTTGCGATCAGACAGACAACAAGGACCGCCAACAGGGATGTATTTTTCAATCGCTTCATCCTCAAACCTCCTTTTTAAATGGGTTAAATCACACGAACCGTTCACCGGTCTGGGGCTTTGCCCTTCGGGCTTCGGCCCCACAAGCAAGGTTCAACGTTCAGGGTCAACCCCCTTGAATAGTATCCATAGTTTCAAATCCGTCCCCCTTTGAACTTTTCGATAGGATTCCTTTTTAAATATAGATAAACCATTAAACATAACCGATGCTTTTTAACATACAGTAGAACTCAGTATAAAAACCAATAACAGGATAGTGTTTTAGAAGTCAAGGGGTAGATAGACCGGCCGCCGGATTCTGGTTCCGGGCCGCTGGTCCCTGGTATCTGGTTTATTGTGGCGCAATGGTGGCTGCTTGAGGCAGGCTCTTAGCTAAAAGCTCCGGGATAAAGGTTAAGGGACAAAGATAAAAGGTATAAGGTATGGGGTCTAAGGTAAAAGTTGAAAGATTAACGCTTCAGAGCTTCCCGGCCTCCCAGCTTCTTTTTCCGAATTCCACATTCCGAATTCCGAATTCAAAATTCTGACATCTGGCCTCTGTCCTCTGCCTGCCGCGCCATAGTCACGCTGCTAGCGTGACGACGGCGGGTCATCTGTCCTCTGAAATTGCCGTCGTCGGCCATAAATAATAGAAGCCGGTGCGAAATTGGTTGAGGGCATCGGGAAGCAGATCGACG
>Ga0210064_1000175_pt1 | contig 31004 bp, 26 predicted proteins | sample Muzzi_CordC_D2_FD_185531 | JGI IMG/M metagenome (GOLD analysis project Ga0210064, IMG submission 185531) | Wetland microbial communities from San Francisco Bay, California, USA, that impact long-term carbon sequestration - Muzzi_CordC_D2 (SPAdes) | ecosystem: Environmental > Aquatic > Marine >... | reverse complement strand
TGGAAAAAAGCACCGGCAAGGGCTTCGGTGATCCTGACAACCCCCTGCTGCTGTCAGTACGTTCCGGCTCGGCACTTTCCATGCCCGGCATGATGGACACCATTCTCAACCTCGGCCTGAACTCGGAAACCCTGGCAGGCCTGATCCGGCAAACGGACAATGAGCGCTTTGGCTACGATGCCTACCGGCGTTTCATCCAGCTGTTCGGCAAGGTCGCGCTCGGCATTGCCGACGAGAAATTCGACGCGCCCTTCGAGGAACTCAAGAAGCGCGAGGGCGTCAAGGTGGACGTCGGCCTGTCCGCGGACAACCTGCGCGAGATCAGCGAGGTCTTTCTGGAAGTGGTGCGCCAGGAAACCGGGCGCCCCTTCCCGGGAGACGTTTTCGAGCAGCTGGAAATCGCGATCAAGGCGGTCTTCAACTCCTGGATGGGCAAGCGCGCCATCGACTACCGCCACGAATTCAACATAACCGCCGACATGGCAAACGGCACCGCGGTCAACGTGATGACCATGGTGTTCGGCAACATGGGCACCGACAGCGCCACCGGCGTCGGCTTCACACGCAACCCGGGCACCGGCGAGAACCTCATGTACGGCGAGTACCTGGTGAATGCCCAGGGCGAGGACGTAGTCGCCGGCATCCGCACACCGAAACCGGTACATGAGATGGAGCAGGAAATGCCGGAGATGTTCCGGCAGCTGGTCGACCTGCGCAACCGCCTGGAATCCCATTACCGGGAAGTGCAGGACTTTGAATACACCATCGAGAAAGGTACGCTCTACTGCCTGCAGACCCGCAACGGCAAGATGAACGCCACGGCACGGGTGCGCACCTCGGTGGAAATGGTCTCGGAAGGCCTGATCAACCGCGACGAGGCGCTGCTGCGTGTCGATCCCGAGGAACTGGAGCAGCTGCTGCATCCCATGCTCGACCCTGCCCACAGCGTTCCGCCGGTGGCACAGGGCCTGCCCGCCTCGCCGGGCGGCGCCTCCGGTGCCGTGGCCTTTGACGCCGACCGTGCGGAACTGCTGGGACGCGCTGGCGAGAAGATCATCCTGGTGCGCGAGGAAACCAAGCCCGAGGATATTCACGGCTTTTTTGCAGCCCAGGGCATTCTCACCAGCCGCGGCGGCAAGACCTCGCATGCCGCCGTCGTCGCCCGCGGTATGGGCAAGCCCTGTGTAGCCGGCGCGGAAGGCATCACCGTCAACATTCGCAATCGCCAGGCACAGGTCGGTGACAAGGTGCTGCATGAAGGCGACATCATCACCATCGATGGCGGCACGGGCAACGTCTATCTGGGAGAGATTCCGACGGTCGAACCGGAGTTCTCCGCGGAGCTGAACACCCTGCTGGAATGGGCGGATGACGTTGCGGTACTCAAGGTCATGGCCAATGCGGACACGGTGGAGGCAGCGCAGCAGGCCCGCGACTACGGCGCGGTGGGAATCGGCCTGTGCCGTACCGAACGCATGTTCAACGCCACCGAGCGCCTTCCCATGGTGGTGAAGATGATCCTTGCCAACACCACGGAGGACCGCAAGCTTGCCCTGGACAAGCTGCTGCCGATACAGCGCGGCGATTTCAAGGACCTGCTCAAGGTGATGGCACCGGGCCCGGTCACGGTCCGCCTGCTGGATCCGCCGATCCATGAATTCCTGCCCAGCGAACGGCAGCTCGAAGACGAACTGGAGCATCTCCACCAACTGCGCAGCACGATTGCGGGCATGCATGACCTGGTCGGCGCCATGCGCCTGATGCAGGATATGAATGCCGCCAGCCAGCCAGCGCCGTCCGGTTTCGGTGACGTCGGCGTGGAACTGGTCGACGCCGCCATCGCCAAGAAGGAACAGATGCTCTACAAGGTGCGCGAGCTGTCCGAGATCAACCCCATGCTCGGTCACCGCGGGGTGCGCCTCGGTATCACCTACCCCGAGATCTACACCATGCAGATCCAGGCGGTTCTCGAAGCCCTGGCGGAATGCCAGCAGGAAGGGATCGAGGCACACGCAGAAATCATGGTCCCGCAGGTCTGTACCTCCGAGGAACTGCTGCATGTCAAGGCCATGGTCAACACTGCCCGCCAGAAGGTCGAGGCCGCCTACAACCTGACACTGGACTTCGAGTTCGGCACCATGATCGAGGTTGTGCGCGCCTGCATGCGCGCCACCCGGCTGGCCGAGGTCGCCGAGTTCTTCTCCTTCGGCACCAACGACCTGACGCAGGCGACCTTTTCGTTCTCGCGCGAGGACGCGGAGAACAAGTTCCTGCCGTTCTACAATGAACTCGGGATTCTCCAGGACAACCCGTTCGAGGTTCTGGATGTGAACGGGGTGGGTCAGCTGATGCGTGTCACGGTGGACTGGGGCCGCAAGCAGCGGCCTGACCTGAAGGTCGGCATCTGCGGCGAACAGGGCGGTCATCCTGCCTCGATCCGCTTCTGCCACCACATCGGCCTCAACTATGTCTCCTGTTCCGCGCCGCGGGTACCGGTCGCGCGACTGGCGGCTGCACATGCCCGCATGACCGAGGGGGAGTACACCCTCGAGGGTGAAATGGGCGGCGGGAAGGCGTCCCTGAGCAGCGCTTGATACGATAGTCATGCCGCCGGCAAGGCTGGCGGAGGCGGAAAATAATAAGGCCTGCCCTGAAATCAGGGCAGGCCTTTTTTACTTGTACCCGCTGCGTTGCGAAGCACTATTGCCGATGACTTACTCGAACAGGCGGTTGACTGCCTCGATACCGTCGTTAAGAACCTCGCGCAGTTCCTCCGGATGCTCCTCGTCGCCGCATACGGAGTAAAAGTAGAAGCCGATAGAGCGCAAGGCACAAGCCATGTCCGACACATCCTTTTCGCTCAGAACGGCACCTTCTTTCAGCTTCATGTCCACGTTGTCCATCGTCATACCTCCAATGCATAGCCAGAATCGATGCGCATATTAGTATATTATTTTTTGCTTAAATACAAGTTGTTTTCTCCGGCCCAGGGTGATCCCCGCACCTGCCAGAAGGCGGCAATCACGCGGAAAAATGCATATTTATATATAAATCACATAGACTTGCGAATATCCGGACAGAAGATTCAGACGAACAGCCAAAGCAGCGCGCACCCCAGCAGCAGCCGGTAGATCACAAATGGCAGCATTCCGATGCGCTCGATCAGGCGCAGGAAAAAGTGGATACAGAGGTAGGCACTGACCGCTGCGACCCCCGTTCCCAGCATCAGGGTGTCCCAGGCAACCGGCTCGGCCTGCTGCAACAGCTGCAGACCTTCGTAGCCGCCGGCCAGAATGATCACCGGCACGGACAGCAGGAAGGAAAACCGCGCCGCAGCGGAGCGCGTCAGCCCCAGCGCCAGTCCTGCCGTCATGGTGATTCCGGAGCGCGAGGTTCCGGGAATCAGTGCCACCGCCTGGGCCAGTCCGATCCAGACGACATCCATGAGCTGCAAACCGGTCTCGCTGCGCTGCTGGCTGCCGAACCGGTCAGCCGCCCACAGCAACAGGCCGAAGCCGATTGTCGCCAGCGCAATCACCAGCGGCGAGCGCAGCCAGGTTTCGATGACATCATGCAACAACAATCCGGCCAGCGCCGCGGGCAGCGTACCCAGCAGCACGAACCAGGCCAGCCGTGCATCGCCGGTCATCTGTCGCCGGACACAGGATTGCAGCCAGGCCAGCAGCAGGCGGATGATGTCATGCCGGAAGTAGGCCACCACGGCTGCCAGGGTCCCGACATGTACCGCCACGTCGAAGGCAAGCCCCTGGTCCGGCCAGCCCAGCAGGCGCGGCATCAGGATCAGGTGCGCCGAACTGGAAATCGGCAGGAACTCGGTCAGCCCCTGCAGCAGGGCCAGCATCAAGGTGTGTATGGCATCCATGGTGATATCCCGGGGCTGGTCACAGCCGGTAACGAAAATCCTGTATGCGAAAACCGGGCAGCGGCTGCTCGATGCCCCGTGTCAGGGCGATACATTTGAACCGTTCACCCATTTCACCTGGCAGTATCAGTGTCTTGGCCTGTTGCGCCTGCTGCAGGTAGGCCACGCTGTCCGTGGGGCCGGCATCCTGCAACAGTGTCTCCAGACCGCTGTCCAGCAGAAACCAGGCCTGGTTCGTGTAACCGCTGACCGCCAGGCCGGCAGCAGATGCCGCCTCCGCCAACGCGGTGAAATCCACATGCGCGGTGATGTCCTGCAGGCCCGGCCACAGGAACGGGTCCTCATGGGCCCGCTGCCGGTAGTGGCACATCAGGGTGCCGCTGCTGCGCTGCGGGTGATAATACTCGTCCCGCTCATAACCGTAATCAACCAGCAGCAACAGCCCTGCCTCGAGCCGCCCCGCGACGCTGCTCAACCAGGGGCCAAGCGACAGATTGATCTCCGAGACATAACCCGCAGGCAGCTCACAGACCTCCACCAGGCGATCGATGGCCTCCTGCAGCCCCGGGGTTTCGACCGGTCGCTCCCGCCACTCAAATCCCGCTGCACCCTGCGTCACGAAATACTGCGCCGCTGCCGTGCCATTCCAGTGAAAGCGCTCCACCGCCATGGCATCCAGCACTTCATTGGCCAGCATCACCCCGCGGAAACCGGCTGGCGGCAGGCGCTCCAGCCAGACCACCCGCTCAGACAGCCGCGGCAACTCCCGGCGCAGCAACTGCTGCTGCCGCTGCTGCAGGTCGGCACTGCGCTCCAGGATAAAATACTGCCGTGGCGGGCAGCCCAGCGCATTCAGCTCACCCAGCAAGTCGACGGCCAGGCGGCCGCTGCCGGCACCGAACTCAAGCATGTCACCGCCCGTCTGCTGCAGGACCTCCGCGCAGCACCGCGCCAGGCAGCGACCGAACAGGGAAGAGACTTCCGGGGCAGTGACGAAATCACCGCCGGCACCGAACTTGCGCTGGCCCGCGCTGTAATACCCCAGGCCCGGCGCATACAGGCACAACTCCATGTATCGCGAAAACGGAATCGCACCGCCGGCTGCCTCGATCTCGTGGATAATAAGCCCGACAAGCGCCTCGCTCAGGGCAACAGCGTCGCTTGCAGGTTGCGGCAGATCGGCAGTGTTGTACATGCGGGAAGGGACGGTGCTAGCGGCGTGGCCGTGCTTCAGCGGCTTGCCGGCGGCCACTCGACTCGCTGCAGCTCCTGGCCAGCGGCATCAAAGGCTGACCACATGTCCGCGTAACGGATGCCGGTTACCGGGTGACGCCGCTCGCCCGCGATCTCGGCAAGGGGGCCGAGTACGAAGGCGTAGCGGTCGATGTCGGCCCGGGGCAATACCAGCTTGCCTGCCTGAATGACGAGATCATCATAAAGCAACAGGTCCAGGTCCAGGGTACGCGCGGCAAGCGCAGCGGTGCGCGACCGGCCCTGGTTGTCCTCGATGCGATGCAGGGTTTCCTGCACGGACTGCGGTGAAGCGTCGGTCTGAAAGGCGACGACCAGGTTGTAGAACGGTGCACTGTCAAACCCGACCGCGGCGCTTTCGTACACCGATGACTGCTGCAGCTCCCCGTAGGCTGCGGTCAGCGCCTGCAAAGCACCGGAGATATGGTGTTTACGCTCGATATTGCTGCCGATGCTGACGTAGACCTGCGCCATTCAGCCCGGCTCCCGGCTGCCGCGCTCGATCATGACACCGACATCGCGCGAGCCGCGCACGGCACCGGGCTTGTGCACGGTCAGTTTAAGCCAGGGCACGGCAAATTCATGCAGCACGATGGCGGCAATTTCCTCGGCCAGGGTCTCGACCAGCTGGTACTCGCTGTTGCCGACGAAGTCGATCAGGCGCTTCGCGACGGCCTTGTAGTTGAGGGTATCTTCAATGGCATCGGTCGCCGCGGCCTTGCGAATATCCGCACCCATTTCCAGGTCCAGGCTGATGGTCTGCCGGACGCGCCGCTCCCAGTCATAGATGCCGATGAGGGTGTCGATACGCAAGTCACTGATAAATACAGTGTCCATGTCAGGGCCTGTTAACACTGGTTGAAAGCGACCAAATATAGAGCCTCTCCGTGCCGTTGGCCAGCCTGCCGGGTGTGCATGGACTGCAGTTGCTTGACGTTAAGGCAAATAACGATTCCAATGTGCTGCCATGGACATCACCTACCTGCTGGTTCCAGGCGGCTACCTGTTCGGCTCGATCTCAACGGCCATCATCGTCTGCAAGCTCATGGGACTGCCGGATCCCCGTACCACCGGGTCGCGCAATCCCGGAGCCACCAATGTCGCACGAATCGGCGGCAAGAAGGCCGCCGCCCTGACACTGGCCGGTGACCTGCTGAAGGGCCTGATACCGGTATTGATCGCCCATGCCCTGCGGACAGACGCCACGGTGCTTGCAGGCACCGCACTGGCCGCCTTTCTCGGCCACCTGTACCCGATATTCTTCGGCTTCCAGGGTGGCAAGGGTGTTGCCACGGCGCTCGGCGTCATCTACGGGCTGTACTGGCCGGTCGGTCTGCTGACCACCGCGGTATGGCTGGCGATGGCGCTGGTATTCCGTATCTCGTCACTGGCTGCACTGACGGCGATGCTGGTGATGCCGGCCGGGTTCTACTGGCTGCTGCCGCAAACCCCGACACTCGTCGCCATGGTCATATTGACCGTGCTGCTATTCTGGCGGCATCGCAGCAATATCGCCAACCTGCTGAACGGCACCGAGGGCAGAATCTCGTTCGGGAAAAAACAGGGAAACCCTGAGTAACCATTATTGCAAGCACGATGTACAGGGATGTACAAATGCCGCGGGAGGCGTGGAGAAGGTGAGACCGCGAAGCGGTCGAGAGACTGGCCTGGGCCATGCCGTGAGCGGCCAGCGAAGCAATCTTTTCAGGCAACTTATTGCTCAAACAGTTGGTGATTGCTTCGTCACTGCGTTCCTCGGTAACTGCGCCTGCGTTACCCTACCTCCTGCATCCCTGCAGTCGTCGCAATGACGCATTACATAAAATCATCAGGATTCACCAGCCAGTGATTCCGCTTGTTCCAGAATATTATGCAACCCCCGCCCCGGGCAGTTCCTCCAGCGACCAGCGTGGCTGCACCTTGATGGAGAGGCTTTCCGTCTGGCCGGACTGCAGGCGCCGGTAACCGGCGTAGGCGATCATGGCGCCGTTGTCGGTGCAAAAAGCGGGGCGTGGATAGCAAACCCTGCCGCCCTCGTCACGCATGAGTTCGGTAAGACGTTCCCGCAACTGCTGGTTGGCGCCAACACCACCGGCGACCACCAGTGTCTTGAGCCCGGTCGAGGCAACTGCGCGCCGGCATTTGATGCGCAGGGTATCAACCACGGCATCCTCAAAGGCGCGTGCGATATCGGCCCGGTCCCGGTCAGTCTGCCCGGAATCGCGCCAGGTATTCAGCGCAAAGGTCTTCAGGCCACTGAAACTGAAATCCAGCCCCGGCCGGTCGGTCATGGGGCGCGGGAAGCGAAACCGTCCGGATTTTCCCTGCAAGGCGAGCGCTGCCAGCGCCGGCCCGCCCGGGTAGGACAGACCCAGCAGGGTGGCCGTCTTGTCGAAGGCCTCCCCGACGGCGTCATCAACGGAATCACCCAGCACCCGGTAGTCCCCGACACCGCTGACCGCCACCAGCAGGGTATGCCCGCCGGAGACCAGCAGCGCCAGAAACGGGAATTCCGGGGGGTCTGGCTCCAGCATCGGTGCCAGCAGGTGCCCTTCCATGTGATGCACGGCCACTGCTGGGACTCCCCAGGTCCATGCCAGGGAGCGACCGAGGGTCGCCCCGACCAGCAACGCCCCGACCAACCCCGGCCCGGCAGTGTACGCGACACTGCCGACATCCCCAGCCTTTATTCTTGCATCATCAATGACTTGCCGAATCAGCGGCAGCAACTTGCGGATATGGTCGCGCGAGGCGAGTTCAGGAACCACCCCCCCGTAACGGGCATGCAGGTCAACCTGGCTGAAGAGGGCATGGCTTAGCAGACCGTGCTCGCCGCTGTAGAGCGCAACGCCGGTCTCGTCACAGGAGGTTTCTATGCCCAGTACGACCATGGCACCTATGGTAATCGCCAGTTCTTGTTACACAAGGTTATTTTGCCTTTTTCCCGCGAGATGTTTAGAATGCGCGTCCCTTAATACAAATGAGCTGTGACGCTGGAACCTGTATGCCAAATGTACGTGTAAAAGATAACGAACCCTTCGAGATTGCCCTGCGCCGTTTCAAGCGCTCCTGTGAAAAGGCCGGCATCCTTGCCGAAGTACGCCGCCGCGAGTTCTATGAAAAGCCCACGCAGGAACGCAAGCGCAAGATGGCTGCCGCTGTAAAGCGCACCCAGAAGAAGGTCTCCCGCGAACTCGCGCGTCGCGTGCGTCTCTACTGACGCCACGCAGCACCCCTCCAGATATGTCCCTCAAGGACCGCATCCAGCAGGACGTCAAGGATGCCATGCGGGCCAAGGATAAGCCGCGCCTGGCCGCCATCCGCCTGATCACCGCGGCAATCAAGCAGCGCGAAGTGGACGAGCGCATCGAACTGGATGACGCCCAGGTCACGGCCGTGCTCGACAAGATGACCAAGCAGCGTCGTGAATCCATTAGCCAGTTCGAGAAGGCCGGTCGTGACGACCTGATCGCACAGGAAGTGATGGAACTTGAAATCATCCAGTCCTACCTCCCGGAGCAACTCGGCGAGGATGAAATCAATGCCCTCATCGACAGCGCCATGCAGGCCACCGGCGCAACCAGCATCAAGGACATGGGCAAGGTCATGGGACAGCTGAAACCGCAGCTGCAGGGCCGCGCCGACATGGCCGCCGTCAGTGCACTGATCAAGGCACGGCTGGGCTGACAACCTTTCCGGCTCAAGGCCGGAACCTGCGACAAATTTTTTCCTGACACTCACTTCAGATGTATCCGGCACCGATTACCGGTGTCTTGCCCCATGAATTATGGTTTCGCGTTCATGGGCGAAGTCAGGTGTCCATTAAGGTTGGTGCAGTTTTATCATCCTGAGTGGAATTTGAAGTCGGGTTTCGCCCTGACGGCGAGGTACTTTCTCTTGCTTGCCCAAGAGAAATTACCCAAAGAGAAAGGCACCCGATGCCCTCGTCGGCTGGCGCCGATCCCCTGCGTTCCTCGCCAAACCGGGCGTCGCGCGCAACTCGGAGCCATGACGGGATCTTCGATCCCGTCATGGCTTGCCTCGAACAGGGCGCGCTCCTTTTGCCCGGTTTGTCTGCGGTACTCGGCGAGGGCAACGGGACCTGGGGCACCATCCCGGAAACCCGTAGGCGCTGCCGAGCATCGCAGCCGGTTTGGGATTGAGCGAGCCGCCCTGTTTGAGCTGGATTTGCAAGCCGCAGGCGCGGCAAATCCTGCGAGTTCGGCGAGCGCCCAAACCGGCGAGAAGCGAAGGGAACCCGCATCAGCGGGCAAGCCTTCGGGGCCGCCTTTCTTTTGGATACTTTTCTTTGGCGGAGCAAAGAAAAGTAGCTCGCCGTCAGGGCGAAACCCGACTTCAAATCCCACCCGGGAAGTAAACCCGCACCTATCCTGAAAGGACCCAGGAAAAACCATGCCATGGGATATGACTCCTTTCCTTTCCCGGGTTTCCCTTTTAACCTAGGTCGAATGGCTGGCCGTATCCCACAATCCTTTATCGATGAGCTGCTGACCCGCACCGATATCGTCGAGGTCATCGACGAGCGTGTGCCGCTGAAAAAGGCTGGCCGCGAATACAAGGCCTGCTGCCCGTTCCACACCGAGAAGACGCCGTCATTCACCGTCAGCCAAAGCAAGCAGTTCTACCATTGCTTCGGCTGCGGCGAACACGGCACCGTGATCAGTTTCCTCATGGATTACGAGCACATGGATTTTGTGGAGGCGGTTGAGGAACTGGCACGCCGCGTCGGCCTTGAAGTCCCTCACGAGGCCCGCCCCGACAAGGACAAGCTCCCGGCAGCACGTTCATACTACGAACTGCTGGAACGGGTCTCCGCATACTACCAGGAACAGCTGCGCAGCCACGCACAGGCCGGACGCGCAATCGACTACCTGAAAAATCGCGGCCTCAGCGGTGAGGTTGCCGCAAGGTTCAATATCGGATTTGCACCACCCGGCTGGGAAAACCTGGCTGAGGCGTTGCAAGCCGACATTGCTACGCGCAAGGCCCTGCTGGAACTTGGCCTGACCATCCAGCGTGACGACGGCAAGGGCGCCTATGATCGTTTTCGCGACCGCATCCAGTTTCCGATCCATGACCGCAGCGGCCGCACGATCGGCTTTGGCGGCCGCGTCCTCGACAACAGCACTCCCAAGTATCTCAACAGTCCGGAGTCACCGGTTTTCCACAAGGGCCGGGAACTCTACGGCCTGTTCGAGGCACGCAAGGCCGTGCGCCATCTCGAGCGCATCCTCGTAGTCGAGGGCTACATGGATGTCGTGGCGCTGGCCCAGTTCGACATTAATTACGTCGTGGCCACCCTTGGCACCGCGACCACCCACGAGCACCTGGAACGCCTGTTCCGCACCGTCCCGGAAGTCGTGTTCTGCTTCGACGGCGACCGGGCCGGGCGCGAGGCCGCCTGGCGCGCACTGGAAAATACCCTGCCCGTGCTGCGGGATGGCCGCGAGGCGCGCTTCCTGTTTTTACCCGAAGGCGAGGATCCGGATTCACTGGTGCGCAAGATCGGCAGCGCGGCCTTTGAAGCGTGCATCGCGGGAGCCGTGCACCTGTCGGATTTTTTCTTCGATCGCCTGTCGGGACAGCTCGCCCTGGACAGCATCGACGGACGGGCGCGGCTGGTGGATCTGGCCCGGCCGCTGCTGGCGAAGCTGCCTGACAGTATGTTCCACCAGCTCATGGTGGAGCGCCTGGCAGAGCTGGCGCATACCAGACCCGGACGCCTCGCGGGGCACCTTGAGCCACGCCCCACAAGTCCCGAGAATGCCCCGAGAACACCGCGGCGCCAGCCGAGAACTGATAAAAAAAGCGCTGTCAGGCAAGCAGTTGAAATACTTCTGCACCAGCCCCCGCTGGCGGCAAAGCTGCAGCGACCGGCATTCCTGGAACAGTGCGATCTACCCGGCGCCCCGCTGCTCCTTGAACTGCTGGACCTGCTTTGCAACCAGCCGGAGCTGAACACCGCCGCAATCCTGGAGCACTGGCGCAATCGCGAGGAATCGCGCTACCTGAGCCGGCTGGCGAGTTGGACACCGGAGCTGGAAAACCCGGATCTGCTGCATGACCTGCAGGGCCTCATCACAGACATACAACGCCAACACATTGAAAAAAGACTGGAATTTCTCAACCAGGAACAAACCCGCCGCAAACTCAGCGAGACAGAAGTCCGGGAATACGGTGAACTCCTTCAACAAAGCCACGCGGCGCGTCAGCGGGGTTAATTTCACGCTCGGTTGCCGATAATATTCTTGCTTTACCCTTGGCTCACCACTATATAGTGACTATACTGGCTGATTAATTTTGCCCCCCCTTGCAGGATGGCTGATTAACGAATTTCAAAGACCTGACGGACGGGCATGTTGCATGCCTGCGGATACCTATGGATAAAGACCAACAATCACGACTGAAACTGCTGATCGAGAAGGGCAAGGATCAGGGGTTCCTGACCTATGCCGAAGTCAACGACCACCTCCCGGAGGATATCGTAGACCCGCAGCAGATTGAAGACATTATCGGCATGATTAATGACATGGGCATCCTCGTCCACGAAGTGGCCCCTGACACCGACTCGCTGCTGCTTGCCAGCGCGAAGAATTCGGCAGACGAGGACGCTGCCGAAGAGGCAGCGGCCAACCTGGTCACGGTTGACAGCGAATTCGGCAGGACCACCGACCCTGTGCGCATGTACATGCGTGAAATGGGTACGGTCGAACTGTTGACCCGCGAAGGCGAAATAGTGATCGCCAAGCGCATCGAGGACGGCCTGAACCAGGTGCTGCATGCGCTGGCATCCTACCCGGGATCGGCCGCAACCCTGCTGCAGGGCTACGGGCGGGTGCAGGCGGAAGAGATGCGTCTCAACGACCTGATTTCCGGATTCATCGATCCGAATGCGGCCGAGGAAGACATCCCGGAACCCCAGGCAGCCGCCACCAGCAGTGCCGATATCAAATCATCCTCAGACGATGAGGATGACGAAGACAACGATGACACGGTTGCCGCACCGGTGGATACCGGTCCCGACCCTGAGGAAGCTGCACAGCGCTTTGCCGAGATAGAGAAGATCTACAACCAGCTGGTTTCCGCGCTGGCCAAGAGCGGTGGAAACAGCGCGCGAATCCAGAAGCTCCGCGAACAGCTTACCGAACAGATCCTGCAGCTCAAACTGGTACCGCGCATTATTGACATCCTGACCACCGACCTGCGCAATGCCATTGCCCGCATACGCACGCATGAACGCAACATCATGGATATCTGCGTAACCCGTACCGGAATGCCGCGACGTGACTTTATTACGTCATTCCCCAGCAACGAGACCGACCTTGGCTGGGTAGACGGGGAGGCGACCGGCGGGCACAAGTATTCCGCCTCGCTGGCACAGTACCGTGACGAAATCCTGCGCAACCAGAACAAGCTGCTCGCGCTGCAGGAAGCCACTCACCTGGACATCGCCGAAATCAAGGATATCAATCGCCGCATGTCTATCGGCGAGGCCAAGGCACGGCGCGCAAAGAAGGAAATGGTCGAGGCCAACCTGCGACTGGTGATCTCTATCGCCAAGAAGTACACCAACCGCGGACTGCAGTTCCTCGACCTGATCCAGGAGGGCAACATCGGTCTGATGAAGGCCGTCGACAAGTTTGAATACCGTCGCGGTTACAAGTTCTCGACCTATGCGACCTGGTGGATTCGCCAGGCGATAACCCGTTCCATCGCAGACCAGGCGCGCACCATCCGCATACCGGTGCATATGATCGAGACCATCAACAAGCTCAACCGCATCTCCCGGCAGATGCTGCAGGAGATCGGCCGGGAACCGACGCCGGAAGAACTGGCAGAGCGCATGGACATGCCCGAGGACAAGGTCCGCAAGGTGCTCAAGATTGCCAAGGAGCCGATCTCCATGGAAACCCCGATCGGTGATGATGAAGACTCGCATCTTGGCGACTTCATCGAAGACCAGAACATTGACTCGCCGATCGATTCGGCCTCGATGGAAGGACTCAAGGAAGCGACCCAGGGCGTGCTGGCCGGGCTCACCCCGCGCGAGGCGAAGGTACTGCGCATGCGTTTCGGAATCGACATGAATACCGACCACACGCTGGAAGAAGTCGGCAAGCAGTTCGATGTCACACGCGAGCGGATTCGCCAGATAGAGGCAAAGGCACTGCGCAAACTGCGGCACCCGACCCGCTCGGAACCCCTGCGCAGTTTCCTGGAAATCGACTAGTCCATGCAGCGGTGTTGGTCACTCCAACCAACACCGCTATACTCACCACGCTGATTGCAGGGCCTGTAGCTCAGTTGGTTAGAGCAGGGGACTCATAATCCCTTGGTCCCAGGTTCGAGTCCTGGCGGGCCCACCACCTTCCATAGAAATCATCAAGTTATGGCATTGAGGCCGGGGGATCGGAATCCCTTGGTGTGGGACATAACCTTGGACTTCCACTATAGGGTCCGCCTACCCGAGCAGGCGTTCTATCAGGTGTTCCCAATCCCTCACCAAGGCACGGCGCATCCCGGCTCCAACGGCACCACCACCGCTGCTGGTTCTATACCAAATGTATTTTAGATTTGGCATGAGCAAGAAACCTGACGTTCAATAGGCGCGAAGTCGCGGGCTAATTTTTTTCCGCTGCATCTGTTTTTTCGCTGCGGGCGCTTGCCGTAACCGCCCCGATGATCTGTTCTGAGGGGTAGCCATCGGCAACCAGATTGCGGTCACTTTGGAATTCTATCAGCGCCCGGCGCGTGCCGGAGCCGAAGATGCCGTCTGGCGTGCCGGCGTTGTAACCCAGTTGGTTAAGATGGACCTGAAGTGTCATCACGGTCTGCCGGCTCAAACGCAGCCCATCCTCAGGCAGCGGTCGGGTAAGACTCCCGGCGCCGGCAATGCGATCGGCTAGCCTGCCCACCGACAATGCATAAAATTCCGAGCGGTTCCAACGCATGATCACGTCGAAGTTGTCATAGACTACAAATGCCGGTCCTTGAGCGCCGCCGGGAACGAGAATGGATCCAAGCAGGTCCACATCAGGCAGCCGACTGCCAAAGGCATCGGTGACGCAGGCCCGGGACCAGACTCTGAGGGGCTGTTTTATGTCGCGTGTTGCCTTCGCGTAATCGAAACCTGCCGGCAGCAAAACTTCCCGACCCCAGCGCAGACCGGGCTTCCAGCCATGCATTGCAAGAAAATTTCCCGCGGAGGCCAATGCGTCGGGAATGCTGCCCCAGAGATCGCGACGGCCGTCGCCGTCGCCGTCCACCGCGTAGCGCAGAAAGGCCGACGGCATGAACTGCACGTGACCCATCGCTCCGGCCCAGGAACCGATCATGGACTCCCGGCTGGCGTCGCCGGCTTCGATGATACGCATCGCTGAAATCAGCTCCGCGGCGAAGAACTTGCTGCGCCGTTCGTCGCAGGCCAGTGTCGCCAGCGAGTCGGGGATGGACATCTTGCCCAGGTAGCCACCAAAATTAGTTTCCAGACCCCAGAAAGACACCAGATAGTGCGCTGGGACACCGTAACGGTCACTGATCGAGCGCAGCAGCTCAGCGTGTACTTTCAGCATCTCACGTCCCTTCCTCACACGGGCGGGTGTTACCCGTTTGCGGTAGTAATCGGAGAAGGTGGTAGTGAATTCCGGTTGCTGCCGGTCCAGTTCGATCACGCGTTCGACCCAATGCACGTTATCCAGCACATCGTTGCTGACGTCGGCACTGATCCCGGCTGTCTGCGCCTCCTGCTTGAGTCGCGCGGTACACGCCGCAAAGTCGGATTCTGACGGTTGCCCGAACACCGGGGTAGCGATCGCGAGCAGATTAAAGCTGCTCGCGAGTCCTAAGATCAACCTCAAGGCTTGCCTAGTGGGTTTACGTATGCTCATGGGCGTCGGTATTACAGATATGCGAACGCCAGTAATATACTACAGGCTGTTCTGCGTATGTGCGCCACGTAGGAACGCCAAAGCGAGACCCACGGTCATCAGCGACACTCTACCGCCGGAAAAACGTCGGCCAACACCCAGTCAATCCGCGAGTCGTGTGTAGCGTAACTGGAGCGATTCATCTGCATCGCCTGACAGGCGCGTCATTCGCTGACCCCATGCTCATTCCGCAACCATGTCACGCAGCGCGTGACACTCCGCCATTTTTACCGATGCGACACTATGCCGCACCCTCTTTAACCAAGTATTGATTGGTATCAGGGTTAACCCGCCAGTTATGGAGTAGTGTGCTTGCATAAAGGATTACATCGCAGTAACAGGAGGTGCGACATGTTTAGACGACTACTCATAATTACCTTGCTGGCGGCTGCCGTTACCATAGCGGCGCCAGTATGGTCATACGATTTGGCAATGGCAGAAAGCTATGCAGTGCTGTTCTCGCCAGTAAAGGGTGCGGGGGCAGGTAAGGCCTTGCATCTGATACCGCCGGATGCTTTCTTAAACAAAGTAAAAGCAAATGAGCCGCTTGTGGCTCTGGATGTCCGTACACCTGCCGAAACCGATATCTTCAGTGTGACATTGCCGGGTGCGCTAGCAATCCCGATTAATGAACTGTTCACAGAAGCGAACCTGGCTCGCATTCCGACTGACAAGACCGTGGTCGTAATGTGCTTGTCTGGCACGAGAGCCACTGCGGCTGGAACCGCACTTCGTCATATTGGTTTCGAGAATATCTATATTCTCAAAGGTGGGTTCAAAGCTCTGACTGGTTATATGGGTCCGAAAGAAGCGAATACACCGCTTAAAACGGATACAGCCAAGAATTAAGGCGTCCATGGTCTCAGCTCCCGCCAAAGTGCGGCAGGAGTTAATCATGTCCAAAATAATGCTGCAGAGATCAACTGATAAATATTCTCAAGAATGGCTCTTAAGTTACCAAGGAGTATTAACAAGAAAACCAAACATTTTTCTCGCGTATATACTTATGCCATAACAGCAAGCGCTTTTGCGCTACTTGCAATGACATCTTTGTCTTCGAATGCAGACTGGATGAGTGATGCACCACCAATACAGGCAGGGGTTCCGCAAGACATAGTTATTACATTAAAGCTAAATCCCATGTCTCAACCCGAGGCCGCTTGCCTAAGTGTTACACTTGCGCGTTCATTGAAGGGTGGCGCCAACGTGACACTTTTTCCTACTCTTGACGGAGTAGCATTAGGAGACAGTAAGGTAGTTAGCAGTAGGCGTTTCAAGTGCAATACACCATGGGGTGAAATATCCCTCCAGGAAAATCTGGACGCATTCCTTGACGGAAACCCCGATAACATGGTGATCTGCCCACTCTGCTGGACGGAGAGATATGGGGACCAACAACCAGATTATGGAGTCCTTGATTCTCAGGCAGTTGGAGCATTATTGCTTAATGCAGAAAAGATAATAGACTTTTAGGCGGAAGCTGCTATTTGTCCCAAACCATGAAGCCGCGCTGTAATTGGCGCGGTACTTTATGTATGGCAAATGGAAAAGTCCGTAGTTGGCCGAACCCGGTAGTACAGTAATCATCGCCAGAGAGATGATAGGTGCTTGCTAAACGACCGCTCTGCAACCGATCTCAGACCTTTAGGTCGCACCCTCCCCGGCATTGCCAGATCGCTGACAGTCTCGGCTCTCGCCTCGGTCGCCTCGGGTGCTGGAGCAGTATTCAATAACATGGGCGGGGTGAATGTATGAAAAGCCTGATTTTGACATCAGGAATCGATACTGTCATTTCTGTCATGTTAATCACATGACTGTCATGACATGTTTGTATTATTAGAACACCATGATGCTGGAAAGGGTCGTAGAATCAATCCTTTCCGATAGATGTTCGTCTGGTATGTAATTTGTGCAAATCATGCCTATCGTAAAACTTACTTCTGACTTCATCGCCAATAGCCAGCATTGTCCGGACGGCAAAAGACGCATCGAGTACTGTGACAAGAGCGGCACGGGTTTATACGTGGAGGTCCGTTCCACGAGTCCCTGACAGGGTACCTACTATCTGCGCTATAAAGACGCCACCGGCAAGACCTGCCATCAGAAGATCGGGAGAACCAGCGAGATGGAACTGGACGAAGCCCGGAAACGGGCCAAGAAGCTCAAGTCCGAAATCATGCTGGGTGCCGACCCGAGGGCCGACGAGAAGGCCAGGAAGGCCGTGCTCTCGTTCGGCGAATTCTTCAAGGACCATTATCTGCCGCACGCCAAGGTACACAACCGTGGACACAAGAAGAAGTCACAGATGTACGACTTGCGACTGCATCGGGCGTTCGGTCACAGGCGACTGGATCAGATCAAACGTCATGGCGTCAACGCTTGGCATGTCGGGTTGCGGGAGGACGGCTTGTCCCCGGCCTATTCAGACCGATTTCTGGCACTTCTTCGTCACGCCATCAATCAGGCCGTGGAACGGGACATGCTGGAGAAGAATCCGGCCGCGGGCGTGAAGTCGTTCAACCCCGACAACAAGCTGGAGCATTACCTTGGGGACGACGACCTGGAGAAACTGCTCAAGGTGTTGAAGGAAGACACGGCGCGGTACCGCACGGTCCGAATGATCGCATTATTCTTGCTGTCCACCGGGGCCCGTCTGAATGAGGCGCTCCAGGCCAAATGGAAAGACGTGGACCGGGACAATAAAGTCTGGCGCATCCCGGCGATCACGTCGAAGTCCAAGAAGGTTCGCTCGGTGCACCTGAACTCCAGTGCGATCGAGGTCCTGGGTCGTCTGGACACCGAGGATGAATTCGAATGGCTGTTCGTCAACCTCAAGACCCGCAAGCCCTACACCACGATCCACAAGGTCTGGGAACGCTTACGTGCCGAGGCCGGATTGCCACACCTGAGGATCCACGACTTGCGCCATCAGTATGCGTCCTTCCTGGTCAATTCCGGCAGTACCCTGTACGAGGTGCAGCAGATCCTGGGTCGAGGCGATCCGACCATCACGCAGCATTATGCGCATCTGTCGTCCAGGGCACTGCATGACGCGGCGGACAGCGCATCTGTCGCCATCGACGGCGCGATGAAGAAGTCGGCGTGATGAAATGCCGCTTACTGGGAGCAGGGAGGCTCCCCGTGGCCACATGGGTTGCCGGTGCGTGGACACCCGAATCGTTCCTCGAGATCGGTCATTCAGAAGTGGTGCGTATAAGGAGCGGCTGGTGGACTGGCGTAACACACAAATCGGACGCTCAGATTATTTGCTCGTAGGTCTGGGAAGTATCCATGACATACTACTATCGCTATCGCAAGTTACATCGCCACCTATGAGCAGGAAGATCACATCAACACTTCGATCAATAGTTGTGCCTGACAAATCCACCAGATTGAATGAAGTTGACGGCGTATAAGATGTGAATGTCATTAAAACAGAAGTACCTTGCTTCATTGGACTAAGCTTTGTACTACCAAATTCTAAGTCAATCAGGAATCCTGAGGATGCACGGTATGATCAGATGATGTTTGGTCTGCTGAGGATCATTTAACTGTCGCTCATCGATTCATTGGGTCATAGTTTCCAGTCGAATCGCGGAAACCGAATTAGGAGCTAACATCACTCGCACATGCTTATCACGTACCGTTGTTTCAAGTGACTCCAGTGGTTGATTGCCAACCGTTTGCGTCGCCTCTAGGACGCTAATCGGAGATGCGGCCGGCAGCACCAACTGAACGTCTTGCTTGCTGTCTGAAGCATTGATCAGCGTAATGACGACGGTGTGACCCCGTGTAAATGCCAAAGTTTTAATGGTGCGCGATGCTCCGATCGATGCAATGCGGGTAAAACCGGGACGGATAAAACGGGCAAATAATTTCATGGCCTGATACATGGTATTGAATTCATAACCGCGGTACCGCAAACCGTTTGCGCCAGTTTTGAGGAGGACCAGTGTGTTGCCAGGCCACCTTTTCTCGCTATACTCGCCAAAGAATGCCCACATATAATCTATCGCACTCACATTCCCATTGACCATGAGATCATGCATAGTTGACGCCCAGTTGACGCCGCCTTGGGATCCCATGTAACGCGAGCCAGAGAACTCCGTCATCCACACAGGCAGGTGATAGGTTTGGGATAGCGCTGCCATCTTACGCACATTTCCTTTTCCACCATATAAGTGGTAAGCCAATGCGCCTACAAACTGTCGTGCCTCCGGGTCTTCCAGAATGGCGCTACATCGCTTATAAGCTCCGCCCGCCGACCAGTCGTCTGTAATCACTAATCGAGTATTGATACCGGCTTCGCGCAACTTCGGCCCTAGCAACTTGATAACCTCTAACAGATAGTCCGTCGAGATCTTCTCGATACGGCCCGGTTCATTGACAAGTGAATAAAAAGGCATTTCCATGCCATTTTCCTTCCAATACCGCAATTCTTCCAAGACATTCGCAGCAAGCTTATCCGGGTTTGATCCGTTCATACCAGCTCCAAGTCTGAGTGGCGAGACGAAAAATGTGTTGGCTCCAGACCGGCACGCAAGCTTGGTAAACGCTATCTCTTGGTCTAGACCTCTGCGAGTCTGCCCACTATTGGGTGTAAACCGCAAACGCGTCAAACCGAGGTCGCCATAAACCAGCTTGATTATTTCATCACGCTGCTCGGGTAACATTAGTGGAGCAGTTGAACCGTGCTTAGCATTCCACAAGTGCCCATCCTCGAATGACAGAACCGTGCTACCGAATCCCTGCATCACCTGAAAAGTTCGCTCAGGGTCAATAGTGATGACAACCGCGGCTTTCTGTGCCGCGGCTGTCAGAGCGAACCAACACACGAGCAGGCAAGCGAATCGTTTCATGATGATGCCATTCCGGGCTTGCGCGCCAACGCGATGTGGGTGTGGCCGAATGGTATGCGCAAATGTTTTATCAGCGCCCCCTCGATACTCAGGGTCTTGCGCATAATGCGCTCGGCGAGACTATTGCCACATGCCACTTTTAGCTTGACCAGGATGCCGCCCTCGCCGTCTAGTGCCTGATGGTTCACTTCGTGATGAGCATACTTGCGCGCGGGCAGAGCATAGTGCTTGGCAACCGAGATCAGCAAGCCCAGTGCATTTGTGGGCGACACGAGCACGGGTTCAAAATCTGCCCGATCAAGCAGCGTGCGGAGATTATCCGTGGTATAGATGACGCAAACAGACAGAATTGCGCGGCAGAATGAAACGCGCATTGGTGCGTGCATAGAAATACCTGCCCGGCACGAGTATGCGAATCGCCTCGCGAACTGCCTGCTGGTCGTCTTCCACGTGTTGTAATACATCGTTGCAGATCACCAGATCGAAGCTGTTGCCATCCATCGGCACGTTCATGACCGAGCCGACCATCAACTCTGTGCCGCGATTACGGCAGCGCTGAATTCCGTAGTCGCTGATATCCACGCTCAACATGCGCGCCGGATCGAAGCGGATGCGCACCCATGCCAGACACACCCCGCTGCTACAGTCCAAGTCTACCACACGTAAATCGCGTCGCCCACGCAGCAGCGGCAGCAGTAGCCGATCCATAATGTCATCCATGCCCAGCGTCCACCAGTGCTTGCACTTCGACACCCCAGCAAAGCTGAGGGGTCACTCAATTTTGTCTAGGGCTTATCGGGCACAAGCGGACTTCTTTGCGCAACCGCTTCAGCCCCTCACGCTCTTCCGCATTCAGCCTCGCACCGGATGCCTCTTCCTCAAATTCCCACTTCCAGCGGCGTATCAGGTTATCCCCAACACACAGGCTTCCTGCGACCTCTAACAGGCTGTTGAAACAGTCTATCTGACCGGCAAGGGTAATGAAGAAGTGCAAGCCGGGTGAGGACACGACTCCCGGCTGGAATAGCTTTGATCCCAACACGACGCCTATCCCTCAATCTCTAACGCCTTACTCCCTGAGCGGCACTACCAACAAGGCTCTGCGGGTTGAGTCCCGCAGCGCATTTCGATCGAGCAATGGTACTGCCTAGCATCAGACTCAGGTACTTCAAGCGAGCCACAGAGACGCAATGTCTCGCATAAGAGCGAACTATTCATTTCGATTGAACTGGCACGGCATCTAAGACATTCAACTGAGCCATGTGAATGTTGCATTCTGCATATCGGACATCCACGTGGCATCGCCCACTGCCAATCGACAACTACTGAATGACCGATTTCCTCGAAAGCTCACATTCATAATCGTGCCCTCCCCCGTCATGGCAAGATGCCCTGAAGCCTCTTTCGACACGACCAGGTGAAATTCCTTCTCCGACCCGACGCACCCGACGACCCGTCGCCGTCGGAGCAGCCCGGAGTGGCCAGGCTCGAGGCCACGGACACCCGCCTCTCCCTCGGAGTGTCCCGCTCTCCGGCGTTCCGGCAGTGGGCATGCGCCACACCTCGGGGGCCACCCCGCTCCGCAGATGCCCGCTGGGATGTTCGTTCGGATTTGGGTCGGTCGGTTTAAGACGCAACTTGATGTAGTCAATCAAAATTCCGTGATAAAGCGCGTTAAAAAACCGCATCGGAAACACGAGAAGCAATCGGCGCCAGAACAGTTTATTAAGTCATTCAAGAGGGCAACAAAAAAATTCTGGAGTTCCCCAACCTTTCCGACACCTAGCCCGGACGGTGAAGCCCCTGAACTTGCGGGTTCGGCAGTTCGGTTCGGTGCCGGTTCGGATTTCGGTTTAGAGAAGCCCTCCTGCTTCTTCGGCTTACCGTCGTCCCGTTCGGAATCGCCCACCACTCGGTTCGGCATGGGGTCGGTCGTGAGCACCAAGAAATGGAGCCAGCAGAAAAGCGGTTGGGATTCTTAAGCCTTCAGACCCATAATCGCTGAGATCGTGGTACTCATAATCCCTTGGTCCCAGGTTCGAGTCCTGGCGGGCCCACCTTCCATAAAAATCATCAAGTTATGGCATTGAGGCCGGGGGATTGGAAACCCTTGGTGTCATCCATAGCTGCGAACTCCGGGGAGCACCCGACGAGGGGCGGGCCGACATATGCGACGTGAACATGTTCCAGCTTTTGAAGACATATGCTTTCTTAAGATTTTCGGTTCAATCAGCCATTCACCACTTTTCGCATGGGTAGGTCAAATACAGGTGATTTGCCTAAAACTATTGTTTCAGGTCAAACGAATGATCTCACGACGTAAAAGAACTGCAGGGCACGTGGCACGATTCCTGGGTGATTTACAGTAGCAGGTACTGTAATCGGGAATGTTGGTTCCAAAATGTAGCAAGCATACCGGACACTGGTCACTTGGCCGATCCGTCAGCTTCACTATGCATCACATTATCCGTATACCACCGCTTGCGCAGCTCCGCGACAACATCTTTTGGCTTGCCATCTGCGGTGTATAACCCCCAGTAACCCTCCTCGGGATGCGAGCCGAATTCACGCCGCTCATTCTCTTCCTTCCAGTCGTGATCAAAAGCCTCGAAATATGCAAATCCTGACCCCGGGGCTGACGGCAGTTGCTGCAGCAAGCTGACCCAGAACTCTGCCTGGGCTGCCGGTGTGAAGCGAGTCCCTGTCGGACCACTCGGCAGGCCCGTCTCCTTGATCAGCACGGGTTTGTTCGTCTTTGCCGACAGCAATCCGGCCACGCGCACAACAAAGTCTACTGCTTGTGCAGTCGTTGCCTGGTCGAACCACGGCTGAAACAGCGGATGTACGCTGGGTAGCAGAAAATCCTGGACAGCAAGAAAGTCGGACGGATCGTCGTTGAGATAATAGTAAAAGGGTTCAGAAGTTGTGATCGCTACACTTGGCAAGTCAGCACGCAGACGCTGTATTGATGAGCGTAGCTCAGACCATTCGTGACGCTGCGCCAGTAATGTCTCATTGCCCACCGAGACGCCCAGAATCAATTGCGGATAGGCGCTAACAAGCCGCTTTACATTGCTGATTTCATGTTCCGACAATGGATCCCAGATCCCGAGGATCAGCGCCCGGTAACCGAGTGAACTCGCGACAACAGGAACCTCCTCCACTCCATCCGCACAGGAGTAAGTAATCAGTCCCTGGAAATCGTCCCGCAGGATAGTTAGATCATTGCGGATGCTTTCCTGCGATGCCGCGTGTATCTGACCGGAGACAATTTTCAGGTCGGTAGGGGTGTACGCAACGAATCGTAGCGAGCCAATGGCTGCGCGCACTCTGCTCACCCGATCATTCGAGTCCGGCTGCGCCTGTAGGCTCAATGGAGCAAACACGGCAAGTGCTAACAAGAGCCCAGCCGCTGCACAAATCCGATACTTGTTACGCTCGTTCAACAACCCCGCACCCGGAATATGTTTTCCCATCATGCTACTACTCTGGCAGGCTGGTGTTTCCAGATCCGCATCCGGAAAAAAGTTCTTCAACGGTATCACTCTACCGCGGATATACAAGCTACCTACCCCACAACAGCACCCGCTTGATCATCGGCAAAACCAAGGATAGCCCTGCTTTCACCATGGGACCGGTACATAAAGTCACAAATGCACGATTTACGCATGAAAGAAGCATTCGGCCACCGGCGGCTGGACCAGATCAAGCGTCATGACGTCAGTTCTTGGCACGTCGCTTTGCGGGAGGAGCATTTATCGCCGGCCTACGCTGATCGATTTCTGGCGCTTCTTCGGCATGCGCTCAACATGGCCGTTGAATGGGAAATGCTGGAGAAGAATCCGGCTGCGGGTGTGAAGCAATTCAATGTGGACAACAGGATTGAGCAACATCTCAGCGGCGATGAGTTGAAGCGACGTCTGAAGGTATTGCAAACCGACACGAACCGGACCGTTTGCCTGATTGCCCTCTTCCTGCTAGCCACCGGAGTGCGCCTTCAAGAAGCGCTCCAGGCCAAGTGGGTGGATATTGATAGGGACAATAAGGTATGGCGTATCCTGGCAGCCAACGCGAAGTCGAAGCGTTCAAGGCTAGCACCCTTAAAATCAATTGCAATGAAGGAGGCCTGGATTCAAATTACACTCGCTCAGGAGATCATTTGCAACGCTTCTTCTGCAAAACGGGCATTCGCTCTATGAAGCCTCCCACCTTCTCGGACATTCGGATCCATCTGTGACGGCTGCCCGCTATGCCGTACTTGCTAGTGGGTCGCTGCAATCTGCCGCCCAGAGTGTTGCCGACACCATCAACGGTGCAATGCCGGACTTGCCACAGGTCGGCCCGGAGTAGTCAGACTCGGGGCAAGGACGCCCCTCACCGGCCCCGGAGTGTCCCGCTCTCATGCATGTTCCCGCTACGGGGATGCACCGGCCATGGCGGCCCACCCCGGCCCGCAGGCGGCGACTGTGGTGTACGTTCGCTTGGGAGAATTTTTGTTGTGCCTTGTGCGTGTTCAGTCGGGATCGGCGAAGGGGATCTCCGGGGATGAACGGTGAGAGTGTACCCGGAAGCAAATCTACGGGAGGTGCTTATGTTGGGTTCAGTTGAGGACAGGATTCTGGCCAGAAAGCGGCATTCCCCGAGCTATTCTGGAGGTCTTAACAACTTACAGACATTCAGCGTTACCGCGCTATAGCCCATACGTCAGCACGACCGGCAGCACCAAGACGGTCATCAGTGTTGAAACAACAATCAGGCTCGCGGCGTCTGGGGCATGCTCCGGCGTGTAGAGTTCGACGAACAGGTAGGTAGCCACGGACACCGGCATCAGACACATGAGGATGAAAATACCGCGCTCTGTGCCGGAGAAGCCGAACAGGGTGGCAAGCCCGAAACCCATTGCCGCAGCCATCAGTAGATGAAAACCAGCAAGCAAGGCGCCACGACCGATAGAAGAGAGTTCGAGCGTTGCCAGCGTATGGCCGAGGGTCAGCAGCATGAGCGGGATGGCGAGACCGCCCAGAATTCCGAACGCCGACGCCAGTGGTTTCGGCAGGTGCAGATCCAGTCCCAACAGCAACAAGGCAATGGCAAGCGCGTAGATTGATGACCGGAGAGGTCAGTATGTCCCGGGCGCTGACCGAACCGCGCGGCACCCAAGTACCGTAGGTAAAGATGCCGAGCAGCACGACAATCAGAAACGCGAAGGAATACGACAGGCCGGCGTACCCGAAGGCAAGTGCGGCGACCGGCAGGCCGATGTTGCCGACGTTGTTCAGCGACAGGGGCGCGATAAAAGCCCGCAGGGGCAGGCCGACGAGTTTCAGGAAGATCGCTGAAACAGAGACGAACACCGCCATGGCCGCCAGGGCCGCCCCGGCCATGACCAGGAAGGACGACAGCACCACATGGCCGGCCGACAGGTGGGAGATGACGAGCGTCGGATAACCCACGTTTTGCACCAAGTTGCCGATCAGCTTGCGGTCGAAGGGTAGTTTCAGTACCGCGAGGCCGTAGCCGGTCAATACGCACAGTGCTATTGGCAGGACGACATTTGCAATGTGCCCGATCAATTCGGTCATATTCGTATCCTAACCCACATCCGCTGCCGACGACGATGAAAACTGATGGTTACGGTTGTACCAGGTGAAAATAAAGGCGTTGCTGTTATCGCTGCCCATGCGCCGCTGAGACTGTATCTGTAATTCCGTGTGCAGTACATCTAAAACATGCCATGGATGATGACTGGTGTCTGGTTTAGGCCCGCCTTCAGTCCTCTAGCATTCTCCTGCATACCTATCAGACCAGCCATACCATCTCCGCACACCATATCTGACACGAGGCATATTGCCTGAACAAGATGACCCACCAAGAGATCGAGATCCTGCAGTGTGTGCAGGCGATGCTGTGATTACCCAATCCTGTAATACCTGACATCTCTGTCATAAGTATTTTCTGGGCCCTGTCATTTCTGACAGAGCTGTCATTCTGTTGTTTATGAATTTGATTCACATTAATGCAATAAACCACTGTCTTACAAAACGAAGCAATACTGCGGCACAAGTTTTGCATTAAACGACGTACGCAGCACTCTCGGTAGCTAGCGTTCCTCTTAAACCGGCATACAACCTGGGATTTTTAATCCATGTACGAGGATTAATAAATATTTATTTTTAACCTTGAGATAACACTGATATGACTGCCGCTCTTCGACTTCGCCCTGGGGCCGTGGCACGCATCACAGGCTACACCGACCATCGGGGGCACTGGATCATCGTCTGCAGGCGCCGCCGTTCCCGGGGTTACCGCGTATGGCCTGAACGCTACCGCGCTGTAGTGGAGGCACTGGCCAAGCACCACGGGATCATGCAAGGGTCGGAGCGGTGGGATGCGTTCGCCTTCCGTGCTCTCCTGAATGATACGACGGGGCTATGGGCCTGCCTGCGCTGGCGGCACGCATTGTGATTGCCCGTTAGAATATGCGCACGGGATCATTTAGCACTCTGCGGGAATTTATCCGGCGACCTCAGTGTACATTGGCCGTTAAGGATGTAGTCTGACAGACTCGCCGCATGAACCTTACCCCAATGATCACTGTGAAAGTCGAGGACCTGTTGATGCTGGCCACACTAGCGAATATTCGACTCAAAGAAGGTCCGATTCTGTTACTTTCACGACCTCCCCAGGATCATGGGGAATGGCAAGTTTGTGCTCGTTAGCGGTCTTTTACTTACGACATATATGTGCTACAGCTAAACGAAAAAAAACGACCCGACAGTTGCCGTTCAAATTAAGTATCTAAACTGAGAGAAAGCACTGAAAGTTGCCGTTTAGAGGACGTGTCGCGGAGACGCTGCCGTATCACAGTTTTCCCGCCTCGCATTAGCGACGCATCCGGACGAACAATCCGCTGGAGCGGATCATGCAGGAGATCCGGCGACGTACGCGCGTGATGGACGCCGTTTCAGATGTTAAATCTGCACTCATGGTTGCGGCTGCACGGCTGAGGCACATTGCCCACATTGCCTGTACCCAGTGGAGAAGAAACATCCCCCAAAATGGATTTGCTGCGGGACCTCGACTTGCCCGGGACCCACGTGGCATAAACTCAGATCGTGCTACCGCCAAACAAAAGTGCGAAAGATCCTGTGACCGTACCCCGCTCCAGTTTCAGCCGCTCGTGGCGGGTGGCAACTACCCCGGCATGCAACGAGAAGCCGGACGCGCTCGCCACCCGAGCACCGGGCTCTTCGACGCCACCCTCCGGCAGCAGGGTTTGTAAACTGAAGGCCCTGTGACCCTGATGCGGACCGATCGCGTTGCGGCAGGTGATTGAACTGCCAACCACCTGCTCCAGACCGGTCTCATCCGGTGGCTCCAGGGCAAGACAGTTGTTTTCCAGATCGCATACCGGCAGCCCCAGGCACTCCAGGTAGCGTCCCGTCCGCTCGCTAATGGTGTATACGTGGCTTTCCAGTTCGGCCTTGTCGGGCGCCTTTCACCACTGAAATCGCGGATGGCCGTGCGGGTAACTACAACCGGCATACACATCGTCGTTTTCCCGGGAGACGTGAAGTGGCGCATAGCTGGACGGATGTCAGCAGCAACCACTTGCTGTCGGGGGGCCGGGGACCCGACGACGCTGGTGACTAAGGCGACCTGAATGACCGGTGTCAATACCTGCCCTGAACAGACCGGTAAATTCCTGTTTCACTAGCATGAGAATAACCTGAATACTCCTTTACTGCGGTTATATCTGCGTTGCGTCAGGCAGGGTAATTCTCTGGCATGGATATGTAGTTTCTATGCTATCCTGCTTTAAAACCAAATAATTAACCGGATTATCAGGCAGGTTTTTCGATAACAAACAAAAACTGCTGTGTTGCCGGATTCGAAACAGGGCGCGTATGGAAATAACAGCAGAGCAGGAAGCGCGCATTCGTCAGGCGACGGACGATTTCCACAGGGCAATGGAAATCCGCAATGCGATGAGCGTGCGCGTGGCAAAACGGGTGACCGCCATTTTGCGCATCGGCATGGTGAGCCTCGGCGTGGTAACAATAATCCTCATGATGATGCTGTATGCGTTCACATCCAAGATGGGTGAGATGATCGTCGCCCTGAACACCATGAACACCCAGTTTTCCTCCATGGCACAGGACATGACGGCGGTGAAGACAACGCTCTACGACATGGAGCACAACATCGCTCATGTTCCCGCGATCACCCGGGCAACGGCCGATATGACCGGCACCGTCGGCATCATGCGCGGCAGTGTCGAAACCATGCAAAATACCATAGGCCAGCTCAATAACGAGATACACGCCACGACCGGCCAGGTTACCAACATGACCCGGCAAATCCGCACGCTAGATCCCGCGGTACAACACATGGGCAGGGATGTTAACCGCATGTCCGGCCCGATGCGCATGTTCAACATCTTCAACCCGATTGACTAGTCATGGCTAACGGCAACATTCAAACACCGGATGAAAAGCCAGTTGACGCCTTCAAGGCCATCGCCGACACCATGCTTGAATTCCGCAATGAGATGGATTACTACAATGGAATGGGTACAAGGATCGCCCGTAGAACCAGTTTCATCATAAAAACCGTCTTTGCCATCCTGGCCATCTCTTCCATCTACCTGCTCTACATGATTTACCAAATGTCCAGCAACATGACCATAATGACCACCCACCTGGAAAGCATGTATGGCCGTTTCGGGACCATGGCGGGGGATATGCGCGAGATCGCCAGTCTGGTCGACTCGATGGGCAACAGCATCTCGGGGATTTCCACGATTGCAGGTTCCATGACAGAGATGGATCAGTATGTAAGCGCAATGAGAGGTTCGGTGGACGGGATGAATACCAGCATGACCGCCATCGACAATTACATGATCTGGATCAACGGGAATATGAACGAGATGACCGGCAGAATGGCCGGCATGAGCCATGCGGTAAACTCGATGAGTTACGATGTAAACGATATGGCCAAGCCGATGAACAGCGGACCAATGTCGGGGTTCTGGCCAACCGGTCGCTGAACTTCCCAGCCCGCCGCACACACTGGTCTGCAGTCTTATCGCATCGCGTAAAGACATCGAATCCCGTTTGTGCGACGTCAACCTTACCCGTCCGGCGATGCGCGCGGCTCCGGAAGCCGCAATACCTCACAGCACGGGTCTGCTTCCCCAGGTGCGCCATAATTTTCCTGATCACGGGTCTTCGATGCTTGCGACCACCCGCACCGCACTACCACACGCCTGGCTGGTCTCGATGTCGATCCTGAACACGCGCTTGAGGCACTGCACCCAGGTCATTGCCGGCCGGTGTTCGGACTCGGTTCACAGCCCGGCTGCACATCAACGTGCCGGCGCCGTTTATCCGGCGTGATCTCCCCACACCAGGGACTGTTCGGCGCATCCAAACGCAAGAAATCTGCTTAATCACTCATACAGACGGCTCTTTCGGAAGACGTTTTATTAGTGATGAATGTTAAAGTATGACCGGCTAGCGAAATACGCTTGCATAACGGCAACGGTAACTGTTGAGGCATTTTCACCGTTCACCAGTCATCGGGGAATGACCGTTGTTGGCCGGTTATCCCCCTTACCGGACCCATCAGCGATCGTTGTACAGAGAGAAACGAAGGGCAAGTCACCGCCGGTAACAGGACGTTACCCTGGTGGATCGACGCCGTAAAATCCTGCCCCGCCCCGCCGCACGCGCCGCCAGGAATGATCGTTCGGTGGACGACTCGATATCCCAAAGGCACAACTCGATGTTCTCAATTATTTTTTGATCAAGTAATGCTCCACTTTCGCATCGATACCTCGGGAAGTGATCGACGTCATAACAGCATGGTCAGTCAACTGGAGTGCGAACAAATAATAATTCCGGTGTTTCCAACCTTTCCGACACCGAAGCACGACACCCAGGACGGCGAAGCTCCGGAAATATCGGATTCGAAAGTTCGGTTCGGCACCGGTTCGGATACGGTTTACATAAACCCTCTCGCTTCTTCGACTTACCGGCATCCCGATCGGAATCTCGGCACCACCGAGTTCGGCTTGGGATCGGTCTGGGTCGGTGATCGGTCGGGCCACCAGAAAAACGGTTACGCTTCTTGAGCTTTCCGCAGCAATATCGGTGAGTCAGTGTTCCTCATAATCCCTTGGTGCATTCCATTGCGGGGCATCGGCAACCTCGCATTCCGGGGCCCTGCCGACTCGGGGCTGCGAGGCGCAGGTGACCCATCGGGGTGACTCACCCGAAGGTGACGGTTGAAGGTTCAGGCGAGGGAACCCAACACCGCCACCTGATGGTCGGCTTTATTGAAGCACGGCCTTCTGAATCAGCAACAGATCTGCAACGTCGATCACATCGTCCAGCTTCAAGTCACCATGGGCGTACTGCAATGCACCGGCGGTGCGCTTGTTCAACACCAACTGGGTCGCGATCAGCACATCGGCGACATTGATCTGGCCATCGGGGTCATTCCAGGGAGCAAGGTCACCGTCTGCAAAGTGCTGCACACCCACCACGAGTTCACCCGTCAGATACAATTGCGACGTATCCCTGGCCAGCGGATAGGCCAAGGGCGCGGCGACGATGTCGAGCATGCCGAAGGTGCCGGCGATGCTGCCCCAGCTCATGATGTCGAAAACATTCCCGAACTGCGGATCGAAGCCGTCAATCAGGATGACTTCCAGCGTGGCACCGTTGATGGTCAGTGTGTTGGCCACGCTGATTTGATCATGTTCCGTGCAGGGGATGCCGCCTCCGATCTCGATTATCAGTGTGGCTGAAGCACAGAACGTCACGTCACACCCATAGCTGATGCAACCGGGACTGTTGCCGGGAGAAAGTTCCCCCTCAATGACGACGTGATCTGCATTGATGTTGCCTGTGCCGCTGATCCGATCAGCGACCACGAGGGCACCGTCACCACGCAATCTGGCCCGCTCCAGACCCCGGGTTGTGTGGCTGCAGGTAACAGGTGGGCTGCCGCCGGATGATTCTGCTGTCGGCTGACCCGCACTGCCGTTATCGGCAGGGG
>Ga0210064_1000174_pt1 | contig 31015 bp, 30 predicted proteins | sample Muzzi_CordC_D2_FD_185531 | JGI IMG/M metagenome (GOLD analysis project Ga0210064, IMG submission 185531) | Wetland microbial communities from San Francisco Bay, California, USA, that impact long-term carbon sequestration - Muzzi_CordC_D2 (SPAdes) | ecosystem: Environmental > Aquatic > Marine >... | reverse complement strand
CCAGCTGACGGGCAGTTTCGACGGCGCCTTTCTGGCGGCGTTGCCGAACCGGCTGTACGGCATCATGACCAATATCACCCTGATCGCGGTACCGCTGTTCGTTTTCATGGGCGTCATGCTGGAACGTTCCCGGGTAGCGGAAAACCTGCTCGACACCATGACGGCCCTGTTCGGTCGCCTGCGCGGCGGCCTGGGTTATTCCGTTGCCCTGGTGGGCATGTTACTGGCCGCCAGCACCGGCATCGTCGGCGCTACCGTGGTGACGATGGGGCTGCTGTCGCTGCCGACCATGCTGCGACGGGGTTATGATCCGCGTATCGCCTGTGGCACCATCTGCGCATCCGGCACGCTGGGACAAATCATCCCGCCGTCGATCGTGCTGGTGCTGCTGGGGGATGTGTTGTCATCCGCCTACCAGCAGGCGCAGCTGGACCTGGGTAATTACACCCCCGACACCGTATCCGTCGGCGATCTGTTTACCGGCGCACTGCTGCCGGGTCTGTTGCTGGTCGGTCTGTACCTGTGCTACCTCGCCGTCATGGCCCGGTTCCGACCCGAATCCATGCCGGCACCGGCGGATGAAACCCGGCAGCAGGTGGCCGGACGGGCGCTGCTGCAACGGATCATCCGGGTACTGCTGCCGCCCCTGGCGCTGATTATCGCTGTGCTGGGCTCCATCCTGACGGGCATGGCCACACCCACGGAAGCCGCCTCCGTCGGGGCCATGGGCGCCATACTGCTGGCGATTGCGCAACGCCGCTTCAGCCTGTCCATGCTGCGGGAGGTCATGCGCAACACCACACGCGTAACCTGCATGGTGTTCATGATCCTGATCGGCGCCTCGGTGTTCTCGCTGGTGTTCCGCGGTTTCGGTGGCGACGAGATGGTGGCCGACCTGCTCACCGGCCTGCCGGGCGGTGTAGTCGGTGCCATGCTGACCGTCATGCTGCTCATGTTCCTGCTGGGTTTCGTGCTCGATTTTATCGAGATCACCTTCGTGATCGTCCCCGTCGTCGGCCCGGTACTGCTGGCCATGGGGCTGGACCCGGTGTGGCTGGGCATCATGATCGCACTGAACCTGCAGACCTCGTTTTTGACGCCGCCGTTCGGGTTTGCCCTGTTCTATCTGCGTGGCGTGGCGCCGGCCGAAGTCTCCACCGTACAGATCTACCAGGGCGTCATGCCCTTCATCGGGCTGCAGTTGTTCATGCTGATCCTGCTGGCCTGCTGGCCGCAACTTGCCACCTGGCTACCGGGGGTCGTTTACGGCGATTGACCGTTGCGGCCCGTGCAAAACGGCAGTATTCATGAGAGTATCCAGCATCCGGATAGGTAAAGAGGGCTAGCATGGCGTATTCCAGATATCTGCTTGTCCTGGCGCTGTTGCCAGTCTGCCTGGCGCCGGCACAGGGCGCCGGGAACCAGTGGATCGACTCGATCACCACGTCGCTGGGCAAGGACAACAATTCCAACAAGACCCGGGTGTTCGGGGTCGGCGTACAGAACCAATGGAACCGGACCTGGTTTACCGATGGCGCCTGGTTCCTGGGCGGTTACTGGGATGCTTCACTGGCGTATATGAAATCCAACCTCAACAGCAACAGCGACCTGTATGACTTCAGCCTGACGCCGATGCTGCGCCTGCAGCGGTACCCCGATATTTCCAGTGGCGTTGCCCCGTTTTCAGAAGTGGGACTGGGCGGGCACCTGCTGACCGACAAGGAAATCGGCGATCGCGATCTGGCCACGAACTTTCAGTTCGGATCGCAACTCGGTGTCGGCCTGGGTTTCGGTGACAAGGCACGCTACGAGCTGGCCTATCGCTATCAGCACCTCACCAATGCCAGCATCAAGCAGCCGAACGACGGTCTCAAGCTGCACCTGCTGAGTTTCGGTTACAACTTCCAGTAGGCGGTACCGGCGCCGGCACCCGTACTGCCGGCGAAATCTGCGGGCTAACCGCCGCGCACATTCAGATAGGCGCGCTCGGAGATGTCGGTCCAGGCGGTCACCTGGCTGCTGAACTTTTGGAACGACTCGTATACCTGACCGGCAAGCTCATCCTTGCGGCCGATCTCCGCAACAACCCCGGCGGAGATTTCCCGCAGGCGATCCAGCACGGCATCGGGCAGACGCCGGACATCGACATGGTGTTCCTGCACCAGGGTCTGCAGGGCGGCATTGTTGCGTGCCGTGTACTCCGAGAGCATGTTCCCGTTTACCACCCGGCAGGCATTGCGCACGATGCTCTGTAAATCCTCGGGCAGGGCCTCCAGGGCCGCCCGGTTGATGAGTGCCTCCAGGATGCTGCCGGGTTCCTGCCAGCCGGGATAGTAATAGTATTTGGCCGCCTTGTAGAGACCGAAAGCCAGGTCGTTGTACGGTCCCACCCATTCCGTCGCGTCGATGGCACCGGATTGCAGCGCGGTGAAAATTTCCCCGCCCGGTATATTCACCGGCGTGCCACCCGCCCGTTGCAGTACCTCGCCGCCGAGTCCCGGGATGCGCATCTTCAGGCCTTGCAGATCCTCCAGGCGGGTGATTTCCTTTTTGAACCAGCCCGCCATCTGTACGCCCGTGCTGCCGGCCGCGGCCGGTACCAGCCCGAACGGCGCATAGACCTTTTCCCAAAGCTCCCTGCCGCCGCCGTAAGCCAGCCAGCCATTCATTTCCTGTGCCGTCAGTCCAAACGGCACAGCGGCGAAAAACTGCGCGACCTCGATCTTCCCTTTCCAGTAATAGGCCGCGCCATGCCCCATCTCGGCGGTTCCGCGCGAGACGGCATCGAAGACCCCCATTGCAGGGACCAGTTCATTGGCACCATACACCTTGACCTGCAGCCGGCCGCCGCTCATCTCGCCAATCAATTGCGCCAGGTAGTTCGCACCGGTGCCCAGACCGGGGAAATTCTTTGGCCAGGTGGTGACCATTTTCCAATGAACGACCTGCTTGCTGGCCACGGGCCCACCGGGTGTCTGAGGTTCACTCTGCCTGCAGCCTGCAAGCCAACCTCCTGCCAGGAGCGCCCCACCCCCGGTCTTGCCGATAAAATCACGTCGTTTCATAGACATCCCCCGTAACAGATCACATAAAAAATGGGAATTGTACGCCGCCCTCGGGGGCATGACCTCAGAAATTTTGTCTCCCAAACACAACAAATAAATATATTAATAAGCCTTGTAATTACGGTTAGTTATGACATAGTATTCAGCGATCGCTTACATAAAAATCGCTAGTACACTAATTATTATTACATAAGTAATGTTGCGTATTAGCAACACGTGCGGTGGATAACCGAATGGAATTGGAGGAGGGCCCCGGGCGAAACCATGTTGTGTGAACTTAAACGCATACGTGTACGGTTTATTGCACTCGTCATCACCGGTCTGCTGCTGGCCTCCATCGCCGGTCTGGCCAGTGCCCTGCTGTTCGGACTGATCACGCCCGATGAATTACGCCATGACCGGACACTGGTCATCCTGGGCACCTTCATCTTCACCACCATGCTCTGGGCTCTTGTTTATTTCTCCAGATATTTCAGTCCCTTAAGCGACTGGACCCGGCGTCGACCCGGCGCCGATCTGCCGGTTCGCCAGCAACTGCGGCTGGCGCGCTTCAGCCGGAATTACTGGGGGTTTTTCCTGTTCTACGCGCTGGCCACACCGGCCCTGCTGTTTCTCGCCATTGAAAAACCGGTGACTGCGGCCGCGGGACAATTTTTCCAGCTGCTGCTGCTGCAACTCTCGGTAGTCGCCCTGGTCGGCCTGCCTACCTACCAGTTATCCCTGGACCTGATCGGCAAACTGGCCGGGCGCCTCAGTCTGCGGAAAATCCACGTCAGCCTGAAGTCGAAAATCATGCTGCTGGGTGGCTTTGTACCGCTGCTGTCCTATTCGGTGCTGATGAACTACCACTGGCAGGAGACCGGTAACCTGACGCCCGGCCATATGGCCATCTGGCTGACACTGGTCGTCATCACCGGCCTGATCACCCTGTTTTCCATTCGCAGCGTCGCCCAGGCGCTGGCCCCGGTGCAGGAAATGTTCGGACGTGCCGGGGCCGCGGCACATGCCGACATGGCTACACTCAGCCCGCAGTCGACGGATGAAATCGGCTTCATGACCCAGGCCCTCGGCAAGCTGTTCCGCCGCCTTGGTGCGCAGGAAACCCATATGCGCACGCTCGTGGAAACCGCCGCCGAAGGCATCATCGTGGTGGATGACAAGGGCCTGGTGGAGACCTTCAATCCCGCCGCGGAAAAACTGTTCGGTTACCTGGCTTCGGAAATCCGCCTGCGGCCGGTCAAGTGGCTGCTGCCGGAACTGGTGGATGGCAACGGCAGGCTGGTTGTGCTTGCTGCGGAACGCGAGGCCGAGGGGGTACACCGTAGCGGCATTACAATGCAGATGTCGGTACGCATCAGTGAAATGCACATCAATGGCCAGCGGCTGTTTACCTGCCTGGTCGCGGATATCTCCAAGCGCAAGGCTGCCGAGGAACAATTACGGGATGCCGAAATCCGCTACCGCGACCTGGTCGAGACCGCGCACGACCTGGTGTGGACCATGGATGCAGGCGGCCACCTTACCTACATCAATCGCGCCAGCAAGCACATCTACGGGTACCAACCCGAAGAGATGCTGGGGTGCAGTATATCTGAATTCCGTTCCCCCGATCATGCTCCCGTAGACCAGGAGGCCATCGGGGAACTGCTGCAGGGCAAGGCCCGGGTACAGTTCGAGACCGTGCATCTTGACTCCGAGGGTAAACCGCACTTCCTGAGCTTCAGTGCAAAATCCCACCGGGATGACAGTGGCAGGGTCATCCAGATCAGCGGCACGGGGCGCGACATTACCGAGCAGAAGGCCTTCCAGCACCAGCTTTCCTATCATGCCGAACACGATTCACTGACCGGCCTGTTCAATCGTAATTATTTCCAGCAGGAACTGGAACGCACCGTGGCACGTGTCGCCCGCAACGGCACCGGCTGCGCGCTGTTCTTCATCGACCTCGACCAGTTCAAGTACATCAATGACACCCTCGGGCATGCCGCCGGCGACCGCCTGCTGGTCGAGGTCGCGACCCTGTTGTCCGCACACGTCCGTGACGGCGACCTGCTGGCACGCTTCGGCGGTGATGAATTCACCCTGCTGCTTTACAACATCGACAAGCGCGATGTGTTGCATGCCGCGGAAAACTTCCGTGCACTGTGTGACGACTTCAAGTTCACTGAAGAAGGCAAGAGTTTCAATATCTCCAGCAGCATCGGCGTGGCCATGATCGACACCCAGGTAAACTCGGCCGAAGAGGCACTGTCACACGCGGACCTTGCCTGCAACATGGCCAAGAAGCAGGGCCGCAACCGGGCCAAACTGTATAACCCTGCCGACAGTGACAAGGCCGGTATGGCGGCCGATATGGGCTGGGCGGCCCGGGTACGCGAGATGCTGGAGCATGACCGTTTCCAGCTCGTCTACCAGCCGATTATCTGCACCGCAAGCGGCGAGATACAGGACTACGAAGTGCTGGTACGCATGATCTGCGACGATGGCCAGATCATCCTGCCGGGCGGTTTCATGCCCGCCGCGGAGCGCTTCGGACTGATCCACAGCGTGGACCGCTGGATAGTCGCGCGCGCCATCCGGCAACTCGGCAAGCTGCGTGCCGCAGGACACTCAGCCAGCTTCTCCATCAACCTGTCGGGCAAGGCCTTTGAAGACACCAGCCTGCTGCCCATGATTCAGGATATGCTGTCCGGTACGGGGCTCGAGCCCAACTGGGTCACCTTCGAGATTACCGAGACCGCGGCCATCGCCAACCTGGCTGCCGCCGAGGAATTCATTACCGCGCTGAAGGACATCGGCTGCCAGTTTGCACTGGATGATTTCGGTTCCGGCTTCTCGTCCTTCGCCTACCTCAAGCACCTGCCGGTAGACAAGCTCAAGATCGACGGTGGTTTCGTGAAAGGCATGGCGCACAGCTCGGTGGACCAGGCGATGGTGGAATCCATGAACCAGATCGCCCACGCCCTGGGCAAGCAAACCATTGCGGAATGCGTCGAAAACGGGGAGACCCTGCAGCTCCTGCAACACATGGGCGTCGACCGCGCCCAGGGCAACTACATCGGCCGCCCGAGTGAAGCCCTGATGACCGTGGCCCGTACCGTCGACTCCGCCGATACCGCAGCGGCGGCCGTGCTGTCACTCTAGTCCCCCTCAGCCGGAAAAAGTGCCGACGTCACCGGGACGGCGCAGCATCTTGTCCACCTCGCCCTGGTGGGTCTCCTCCGCGGCGATCAGCCGCCTGGCGTACTCTTCGAGCAGCACCGACTTGCCTTCCACCAGGGACAACAGTACCCGGTAACTCGCGAGCGCCTCCCGTTCGTGCTCCAGGGATTCCCGCAGGATGTCCCCGATGTCATGCTTGTGGGTCTCCAGCAGGTGACCGATCGCCAGCGACGGATGCTCGCCCAGCTGGGTCACCATCTCCCCCGCTTCCCGGGCATGCATCAGCGACTCGTCCGCCTGTGCCTGCATCCAGGAGACGATGGGAATACGGTTGTAGCCGTAGACCATCAGGGCATAGTGCGTATAGCGCACCACCCCGGCGAGTTCCCCTTCAAGTATGTTATTGAGGCAGGCCACCACGGCGGCCTTGTCGAAGGTATCGTTCATCGGCGTTCTCCCGGCAGGATGTTGATGGGTCTCGATTCGATTCATACAGCAATCAACAGCTAATATATAGTTCTAGCACAGATCTTCCGCCCCTACCCACGGGCAAGCACCGGGAAAAGACTACCGTCGGGATGCCGCCGCCGGGATCCGGTCGGGCGAATGGCCTGGATCCGGCACGCCAGCGGGTTACTGATCTTGCCGGTCAACTACGAATTGGCTTCCCCGAAGGCATCCCGCCCCCGGGTCGACCGATCAAATTCCGGTGCGCCAGCGCGCCGCGAATTCCCGGTCGCCCAACAGTTCGCCCACGGCTTCCAGCATTCCCCGGAAGGCTTCCGAAGGCGTGCCGCTGCCATCCGGCGGGTAGCGGTTCGAGCCGCGGCAGGCCGTCCGGTGGCCGCCCAAGGAAATCTGCAGCTCCCACTGCGTGCCGTCATCGATATCGGGGTTGTCATACGGACCGCGCCACTGCCAGACACCCAGGGTCTCAACCCGTTCCCGGAATACCGCCCAGTGTTCCGGTGCGGGTGAATATCTGGACTGCCTCCCGATACTTGATGGGCCTGATTCGGACTCCTGCAATAGTAATTGGTCACCTTCCCGGCTCAGCGAAAAGGACGCCCCGGAGAACCGCTCGATCGCGAACCGGAATCGCGAAGGTAATTGTGAGCCCTTGCTATCCATCACTTATAAACTCCGCAGTGTGCGTCGTACGCACCCTTGCCCCTCGGCAGGAGCGGGCTCCTGTACCCGCGAACCGGCGCTTGCCCGGCCACCTGCAACGATCAATCCCACAACCCCGCATCCCGGATAACCGCCGCTGGCTGGCCGCAGGCGGGACAGGTCAACGATTCCTCCGGAACTTCCTCGTCGAATACCCGCACCCGCCGGCTGCGGCAGTGCGAACAACGCCTTTCATTTGTCGCCACCCCAGATGAACCGAAGCGCTGGCACACTTGGCACTGGATCAGCACATAGCCCTTGTCCGGGCCGGCAAATCCGCAGCCGACCATCAGGCCGTCGGATTCGTAGCCGCATGGACAAGCAATGGCAACGAAGGTCCCCATTAATTCAGGCGCGCTTGCCACCCCATCCAGGCGCCCAGATATATGCGCGGAGCTCCTTTCTTTGGGCCGGCGATGTAATGGGCACTCTCCTTTTTTCCTTTTTGTACAATAACTTGAGAATCTCTTGATGCGCGCATTCATCTGCGCGCCTGGTCAGGGCGGATTTTCCCTGAATATCCGTATGTAATCACTGCGAAAACCACCCGGCTTGTCGCCATCATACTCCCAGAATGCGGCGATCTGCCGGATCTTGTCCATGTCGATATGGCCGCTATCCAGCATCAGGCGCATCAGCTCGAGCGTTTTCATCGTCCTGATATCGAAGTCCGCGGCGGCCTGCAACATACCGCATCATCCGTGACGATAGGAATATCCAGCACCTGACCGTGCGCCAGGCAGAGAATATCCGTTCTTGAAATACCGAGGGCATTGTCTGTTTTGTGCTGCCGCAGGAATTCCACACCAAGCTTGATGTCTCGTCGATCTTTCCTAGAGAGCGTTAGGTGTTTGCTACGGTTGGCGACGTACTCTTCCTCAGCCACCCAGGCGAACTTGTTCTTCAGTCTCCGGTTTCTGTCGAACTCGTCGTCAAGTTCCCGCAGCACATACAGGCAATGGTTGTTCTCGCCGAAAACCGTATCGAGCAGCGGGTGGATACTCCTGGCAAGTCGGAAGTATGAATTGGAGTCGAGGAGGATCTTCGACTGCGCCATCAAGTCAACTCCGCATGGATTCCCTTCGCGTCGAGCAGCGGAGTATCGAGAATAGACTGTATATAGCCCGCGGACTTTCCTGTTTCCCTCAGGAAGGCATGCAATGCGGCAAACAGTGGCGTGTTGAAGATTTCTTCCGAAGCGCGGATGTAATCCGCCGGTTCGGGCTCCGGACTCTCAAACAGGGTCTGGCTTACAGTCCGGTGGCGCTTGTTGAAGTTGGTGTTGGCGCCGAACAGATTGTTACCCAACTCCAGCTTCGGAAACCCATGGTGTTTCGCATACTTGTTGATCTCGTAATAAACAGAAATCAACGAAATCGAATGACAATCCGCGTAGTTGCGAATCTTTGCAATCCGTGTCTTTTCCGTTCTTGAGCGGGATATATCCTGATAGGCATCGCCGGCCAGGCTTACCGGAAAGATCATGGCCCCCGCGAAGGCATCCGCGAAATCTTCCGCCTCGTTGCCTCGCAAATCCGGCGTGTAGACGTGCCCCAGTTCATGCGCCATCCAGAATTTGAAGTCGTGAATTTCCACGTCCAGATTCAGGTACACCCAGGTGGTCATGGAATCCGGCAGGTAGATGTGCAGCGCATTCTCGTGCTTGTCCTTGCGCCCCCGGAGCACGGGAACAATTACTGCCTGGAGTTCATTGAATTTCCGGATGAGGTGTGCGAAATCCAGCGTGTCTTCCGGCCCGACCCCGATTTCCTCGCGGAACTTCGCGGCCACTTTCTGGATGTAGTCATAATCCAGCGATGGGTTCTTGAGCGTCGCCGGCTGCACCAGCAGATCGTAGGGCAGCCTGGGCACCAGCGCGGACAGGAGACGCCCCATGTCTTTGGCGTTTTCGATGTGCGCGGCCGTGGTCTTGCTGGCGCCCCGCTTGCGGAAGGCGATGACCGGTTCGGCGGCATCGGGCTGGCGGATCACCAGATCATCCAGACCGAGCCCTACGGTCTGGGCCAGCCGCAGCAGCTTGGCGGGGCGCGGATACTTGTTACCACTCAACCACTTGGAGACCGCCTCTTTTGAAACGTCGAGCTGGCGTGCCAGCGAAGTCTGGGAGAGCCCCGCCCGTTCCATGGCGGCATGCAGATTTTCAAGGTTCAGTACCTTATCCATCGGGTGTGCATTCTGAACGGGCTGTCAACTATTGTCAACTTATAGTATAGCCGGTTAACGGCATATCGTGGCAAACCCTGAGATTGACACGCGATACACCAAACACGTCATTCCCGCGTAGGCGGGGATCCAGCAGTTACTGATCCCTGCCAGACTGGATTCCCGCCTACGCGGGAATGACATATTTGGAAGAAGCACTCATCATGGCGCACCCGACGAGTGACCCCGGATTCCGCGCCCCGCATGGCCCAGGCCAGTCTCTCGACCGCTGCGCGGTCTCACCTTCTCCGGGCTACAAATCGGTTCGCGGGCAAAGCTTCTGCGTCCTGCTCACGCCCCTCGCCTACATCCCTGTAGGCGAGCCCGCTCCTGCCCGATTCCCGTCTCCGCGGGAATGACATGATGCTCAGGCGCCGACCCGCTCCAGGTTCGCATAGGAGACCACCAGCCACTTGCTGCCTGCGCCGGAGAAATTCACCTGCACGCGGGCGCTGCCGCCCTGGCCTTCGTAGTTGGTCACGACACCCTCGCCGAATTTCCGGTGGCGCACATGCTGGCCGAGCTGCAAGGTGGCCGGCGCGGCATCCGGGTAGACATTGGCATTGGGCGCCGTATCCCGGTACGGCTGGCTGACGCTGACCCGGGGCCGGATTTCTTCCAGCAGGGACGCCGGTATCTCGCCGATAAAGCGTGACGGCAGGCAGTAGTTCTCCGAACCGTACAGTCGGCGGCGTTCGGCACAGGTGAGCACCACCCGCTGGCGCGCGCGCGTGATGCCGACATAGCACAGCCTTCTCTCCTCCTCCAGCCGCCCGGGTTCCTCGACCGAGCGCTGGTGCGGGAACAGTCCTTCTTCCATGCCGCACAGGAATACCTGCTGAAACTCCAGCCCCTTGGCGGAATGCAGCGTCATCAGCTGGACGCAATCCTCCCAGGCACCGGCCTGACCCTCGCCCGCCTCCAGGGCCGCATGCGAGAGGAATTCGGACAACGGCTCCAGCTCGGACTCGCCGCCCATATCGAATTCGCGTGCGGCATTGACCAGCTCGCGCAGGTTCTCGGTCCTGGCCTGGCCCTTCTCACCCTTGTCTTTTGCGAAATGATCCAGCAGGCCGCTGGGGTGCATGACGTGTTCCACCTGCTCACCGAGCGGCAGACCGGAAAGGCCCTCCGCTAGCGCCTCGACCAGGTCCAGAAAGACCTGCAGTGCATTGCAGGCCCGCGGTGAAACCGGACGTTCCTGAATTACCCGCGTGGCCGCCTGCCACAACGAAGTCCGGTGCTGGCGTGCTGTCTGGCGCACCACGTCCAGGGTCCGTTCGCCGAGCCCCCGCGGCGGATGGTTCACCACCCGCTCGAACGAGGCGTCATCGTCCCGGTTGCTGGCAATGCGCAGGTAGGCCAGGGCATCCTTGATCTCGGCACGCTCGAAAAAGCGCAAACCGCCATAAACCCGATAGGGCACACCGCACTGGATCAGGCGCTCCTCGAAGATGCGCGACTGGGCATTGGAACGATATAACACGGCAAGATCGCTGCGCCGTCCCCCCTTGTCGACCCAGTCCTGGATACGTTCGACGACAAACCGCGCCTCGTCCTGCTCGTTGTAGGCCGTGTATAACTGGATCGGTTCCCCCTCCGCATCCGCCGTCCACAACTGCTTGCCCATGCGCCCGGTGTTGTGGGTTATCACGGCATTCGCCGCCTTGAGAATGGTACCGCTGGATCGGTAATTCTGTTCCAGCCGCAGCACGCGCGTGCCGGGAAAGTCCTGCGCGAAGCGCTGGAGGTTTTCCATGCGCGCGCCACGCCAGCCGTAGATGGACTGGTCATCGTCCCCGACCACGGTAATACGGGCGCTCTCGCCTGCCAGTACCCGCAGCCAGGCGTACTGGATAGTATTGGTGTCCTGGAACTCGTCCACCAGGATATGGTGGAAACGCTGCCGGTAGTGCGCCAGCAGATCCGGATGACCGAGCCAGAGTTCATGGGAACGCAGCAGCAGCTCGGCAAAATCCACCAGGCCGGAGCGCCGGCACAGCTCCTCGTAGGCCTCATAGACCTTCACCTGGCGCTGCAGGTGCGGGTCGTTGCGGCACTCGATGTGCTGCGGCCGCCGCCCCTCGTCCTTGCAGCTGTTGATGAACCACTGCAATTGCCGGGGTGGCCATTTGGCCTCGTCCAGGTCCATCGATTTCAGCACGCGCTTGACCAGGCGCTGCTGGTCCTGGGCATCCAGGATCTGAAAACCCTGCGGCAGTCCGGCCTCCTGCCAGTGACGGCGGAGCAGGCGGTGCGCCAGCCCGTGAAAGGTGCCGACCCACATGCCTGAAGCCGGGGTGTCGATCAACTGCTCGATGCGACCACGCATCTCACCCGCGGCCTTGTTGGTAAAGGTCACGGCCAGGATGGAATACGGTGACAGACCCTCGACATCAATCAGCCAGGCAATTCGGTGGACCAGCACACGGGTCTTGCCACTTCCGGCACCGGCCAGTACCAGCAGCGGGGAAGACGGTGCGCACACCGAGTCACGCTGGGCTGCGTTCAGTGGCTCGATTATGCGGGAAACGTCCATGGGCTGCGATTTTAGCAGATGCTAGCGGTGTATCCGTTGTACTTTTGGCCAATAGCTTTTGGCCGGCGTTTGCCGCTATTCTGTTAGGTACCCGGATCAGGTCTGAAAATCAGACAGAATGGGATAGAGTTACCTGAAGGGGGTAGATAATCATGACCGAATATCTGACCGCGAACAGCCTGTCACTGTTTACCCTGCTTGCCACTGCCGGCTTCCTGTGGAGGATGAGCATCCGCAAGCAGCGTAAAATCCCGGGAAGTACCCGGACCAGCAGTCTGCAGCAGCTGCGCAGCAGCGGTACCTGTTGGGGCGTGATGATCAAACCGGGCAAGTGTGCTGCCGTACAACCCTATCGCAACAAAAAATTTCAATTTCATAATGCGCCGGTCATCCCGGTCGCCGGCTGCAAGGCATGGCGCTGTTCGTGCGCCTATGTCGGCCTGCGGGAACGCCGCAGGCAGAACCGGCGCCAGGCCCACGACCGCCGGGGCGAGATACGGTTTGACGCCGCGCACCCAGAACGACGTTCACATAAAAACCGACGCCGGGGCGAACACAACTGGATTGATGCCGATCGTTGAGGGTATTATCTGCGCCTGACAGTTTGACTACCGGATGACACGGACGGTTGGCGCCCTGCCGGCGCAATCTGCACCCATCAGAATAATATCTCACTCATGTCCGGTGATACCCGGTGACAAAATGATTCGGGATTGACAGGAAGACGAGCCACCATGGGAAAATTTTTCGTCCTGCTGCTGATTATCGGCGTTGTCGCCGGCATGATCTGGATCCTGCGGAGCCAGGGCACTGCGGGCAAATTAATCCGGCATCGCCAGCCCCGGCCGCTGGACGAGGTCAAGGAAATCAGTGGCGCGAAAACCAAGGCACATGAACTGGAAAAGCTGCGACACAGCCGGAAGTTCTGGGGCGTGGAAATCCAGCATCCCGGATGTGATGCCGCCCGTAAGCTGGCCGGCCAGAACTTCACCCTGGATGAGGCCCCCGCCTTACCGGTGGAAGGCTGTACCGCCGCCCAGTGCAGTTGCCTGTATGAGGGCCTCAAAGAACACCGGGAAACGCACCGGCGTACCCAACAGGACCGCCGTGAAAATATCCGTTTTGACGCGAACAAGCCGGACCGCCGCAAGGTAAAGGACCGGCGGCGTCACTTTGATCAGTGGAAAGGCCGAAGCTGATTCGCTCAATTCCCCGTAATCAGGCGACTTGTGTCAGGATTTTGCGGGTCTTCGGTGAATTCATGTTAATGATTTTCGGTTTGGAGCCACCGAGATAGGCTTCCAGGGTCACTGTCGGCACCTTGGCCATATCGACCAGTGGATGCATGGTGCACTTTTCACAGGCAATCAGTTTTGGCGGAGCCCCCGCCGGCGCCTTGCCGACCGGCCGCTCACGCAGATTCTTGCAGGTGGTTACACTCAGATAGGCTTGCTGGGGAATGCAGTAAAACATTGAATCCATACTCACTACGTTTACTCCTTTGTCATCCGCAACCGGGCACGGACAAACTGTGCTCAACAAACGGTGAATAGTACCACCACCGCCACCATAAATCAAACTCTGGCTTGAATATCAATCGCTTAGCATGCCATCCGGGCGGTTTGCAGGTGTTTATTCGACGGTAACCGACTTGGCCAGGTTGCGCGGCTGGTCGATGTCCGTGCCCTTCAGGACCGCCACGTGGTAGGCAAGCAATTGCAGCGGGATGGAAAAGATGATGGGTGCGATGCTGTCTACGGTGGGTGCGACGGGCAATGCCGTCACACCCGGCGAACTGATCATGCCGACCTTGGCATCGGCAAACACGATCAGCTCGCCGCCGCGTGCCCGAACTTCCTGCAGATTGGATTTGAGTTTTTCCAGCAAATCATTGTTGGGCGCGACCGCAACGACCGGCATGCTGGCATCCACCAGCGCCAGCGGCCCGTGCTTGAGTTCACCGGCAGGATAGGCCTCGGCATGGATATAGGAAATCTCCTTGAGCTTGAGCGCGCCTTCCATGGCCACCGGATAGTGTGCGCCACGACCCAGGAACAGTGCATTATGCTTGTCGGCAAAGTGCTCCCTTGCCAGGGTCATGATTTGTTCGTTCAACGTCAGTGCCGACTCCACCTTGACCGGCACACTGCGCAGTTCATTGACCAGGCGCGTCTCGGTTTCTTCCGACATGCCATGGCGCCGTCCCAGCACGATCGTCAGCAGCAGCATGGCAATCAGTTGCGTAGTGAATGCCTTGGTCGAGGCCACCCCGATCTCCGGACCGGCATGCGTCATCAGTACCAGGTCGGACTCACGCACCAGCGAGCTTTCGGGAACGTTGCAGATCGACAGGGCACGCCCGAAACCGAGCCGCCGTGCCTCGCGTAACCCGGCGAGGGTATCCGCGGTTTCACCGGACTGGGACAGGGTAACGATCAGGGAATTTTTCCGCACTACCGGGTGACGGTAGCGGAATTCACTGGCTACCTCGACGCTGCAGGGGACCCCGGCCAGGGATTCCAGCCAGTAGCGCCCCACCATGCCGGCATGATAGCTGGTGCCGCAGGCGATGATGTGCACGCCGGCCACCCCGTCAAATATCTCGCCGGCGCCGACGCCGAAGGCCTCCTCCATCACCCGATTGCCGCTGATCCGTCCTTCCAGGGTATCGGCAATGGCATGGGGCTGCTCGAAAATCTCCTTGAGCATGTAGTGTTCATAGTCGCCTTTCGCGGTGGCATCCGCCCGGACGCTGGAGGTTTTCACCGGCCGCTCGATCCGAGTGCCGCTGCTATCGTAGATGTCCAGGTTGTCCTGCGAGATATCAGCCACATCACCGTCTTCCAGAAACACGAAGCGATTGGTTTCCGATACCAGTGCCGCCACATCGGAGGCGATCAGGTATTTATCCGCCGCGATTCCGACGACCAGTGGGCTGCCGCGGCGCGCGGCAACCAGGCGTCCGGCCGCTTCCCGGCTGATCACCCCAAGTGCATAAGCCCCGTCAAGGTCGTTGACGGCGGACTGCACCGCCGCCAGCAGGTCCTGCCCCTGATCCAGGTAATGGTGGATCTGGTGCACGATCACTTCGGTATCAGTCTGGGAGGTAAACCGGTATCCCGATTTTTCCTGTTGGCTGCGCAGCTGGTCGTGGTTTTCGATGATACCGTTGTGCACCACCGCCACCCGCTCATGGCAGATATGTGGATGGGCATTACGCTCGCTGGGTTCGCCATGCGTAGCCCAGCGGGTGTGCGCGATGCCGGTCATCCCCGACACCGGCCTCGTGACCAGCGCCTTTGCCAGTTCGGCGACCTTGCCGACGGTACGCACCCGCTCGAGCGTCGCGTGGTCACTCTGTACGGCAATACCGGCCGAATCATAACCACGGTATTCGAGCCGGCGCAGACCGTCGATCAGCAGCGGGGTTACATCCCGCTGCGCGGCTACCCCAACGATGCCACACATTATCTGTTAGCTTCCATGATGTTTTTTCACCGGCCGCTGCCAACCGGTACGGGTTTCCTGGGGTGCGCGGCTCAATGTCAGTTCATCGGCCGGTGCATCCCGTGTGATGGTCGAGCCCGCACCGATGGTGGCACCGTCATGGACCGCCACCGGTGCAATCAGCTGGGTGTCCGAACCGATAAACACATTGTCCCCGATCACCGTGCGATGCTTGTTGGCACCGTCGTAATTGCAGGTTATGGTCCCGGCCCCGATGTTGACGTTGCGCCCCACGCTGGTGTCACCGATATAGCTGAGGTGATTGATCTTGGAGCCACTGCCCACGTCGGATTGCTTGATTTCGACAAAATTACCCACGTGCGTATTGGCTGCCAGTCCGGTACCGGGACGAATCCGCGCAAACGGACCAATGCGGGCACCGTCACCGATTACGGCCTCCTCGATCACACAATTGGCGAGGATGGTAACGTCCGCACCGACCGTCACATCCCGCATGACGACATTCGGCCCGATCGTGACACGATCACCCAGGGTTATCCGGCCTTCCAGCACGGCATTCACGTCAATCACCACATCCTGTCCGGCCGCCAGGTGTCCCCGCAGGTCAAAGCGCTGCGGATCGAGCAGGGTAATCCCGGCCTGCAGGCAGGCAGTTGCCTGCCGCTGCTGGAAGCAGCGTTCCAGTGCTGCCAGCTGGGCGCGGTCATTCACGCCGAGAATTTCATCCGGGTCTGTCGCGCTTACACCGCGCACCGCTATTCCGGCCCCCCGCGCCAGCGCGACCACATCGGTCAGGTAAAACTCTCCCTGTGCATTGTCGCTGTCCAGGGCTCCCACCCAGGCACGCAGGCGGGCGGCAGGTGCGGCGATAAAACCGGTATTGACTTCCCGGATACGGCGCTGCTCCGGCGTTGCATCCTTTTCCTCTACACTACCGCTGATGTTACCGTCGGCGTCACGCAATATCCTCCCGTAACCCGTGGGGTCTTCCAGCTCGGCTGTCAGCAGGGCCAGTTCACCCGTGGCGGCGATGGCGCACAACTGCTCCAGCGTGATCCGGCGAATCAGGGGGGCATCACCGTAAACAACGAGTACTACGTGCTCATCCGGCACCCCGGGCAGTGCCTGGGCCACCGCATGCCCGGTTCCCAGCTGCTTATCCTGGATCACCCAGTCTACGCCCGGGTCGGCAAAGACTTCACGTACCCGTTCCGCCCCGTGGCCGATGACGGCATGTACGTCTGCCGCACCCAGGCCCTGCACCGTGTCAACCACATGCCGCAGCAGGGGTCGACCGCCGAGTGGATGGAGTACCTTGGGCAGGCTGGATCGCATGCGGGTTCCCTGGCCAGCCGCCAGGATAATAATACTGAGATTCATACAGGGCCAGTAACCAAATCAATACAGGGGCTTGTCGGCAGCAACCCGAGATTTCGGGATACCAGTGATCATAGCACGACCACCGGGAGGGATATATCAGTGCAATACCGGCATGGCCATGGGCTCTACGCCATGGGTAACTTCTTCCGGAGTCGCGTCGCGGATTTCAACCACCTTGATATTGAAGACGATGACTTTTCCGGCCAGCGGATGGTTCCCGTCCACCGTCAGGTGGCCATTCTCGATGCGGGTCACCGTAAATTTCCGGGCATCGCCCTGGTCATTCATCATCTCGACTTCCGCGCCGATGCGCCGGAACTCGGGCGGCACATTCTCGATATCGTCCGTGTAGGTCAGGTTCTCGTCATGCGGCCCGAACCCTTCTTCCGGCGTGAGTGGCACCTTGACGCTGTCACCGAGCAGGCAACCCTGCAGTGCCTGTTCGATCTTCTCGAACAAATCATGCTTGCCACCATGGACGTAACTGATCGGCAGATCCGACTGCTCGACGATCTCACCGGTTTCGTCCTGGATCGAATAGGTGAAGGCAACGACCTTGCCCTGGCCGACAGTCTGTTCGGCCATACTACCGCTGGCTCTTTTCGCGCAATTTCTGGATCGCACGCAGCTGTGCCATCGACTGCGCCAGTTCGGCCTGCGCCTTGGCATAGTCGATATCCGCCTTCTTGTCAGCCAGCAGATGCTCGGCACGTTCCTTGGCTTCAAGGACCGCAGCCTCATCGAGATCATGGGCACGAATAGCGGTATCCGCCAGCACCGTGACGACATGGGGCTGGACTTCCAGCATGCCACCGGAAACATAGAAGAACTGCTGCTCACCGTCATCCGTCTGTACCCGGACTTCGCCGGGCTTGAGCCGGGTCAGCAACGGCGCGTGCCGCGGGGCGATACCGAGCTCCCCCATCTCTCCGGGTGCAAACACCATCGTGGCGGTACCGGAATAAATCTCGGCCTCGGCGCTTACGATGTCAACATGCAGGGTCATTGCCATATCAAATGTACCATAACCGGGGTTACAGGCCCTTCGCCTTTTCCACGACTTCCTCGATGCCACCTACCATATAAAAGGCCTGTTCCGGCAGATTGTCGTAGTCGCCGTTCACGATGCCCTTGAAACCGGCGATGGTGTCCTTGAGTGAGACATACTTGCCGGCAGTTCCGGTGAAGGTTTCGGCCACGAAGAACGGCTGTGACAGGAAGCGCTGGATCTTGCGTGCCCGTGACACTACCAGCTTGTCCTCTTCGGACAGTTCATCCATACCGAGAATGGCAATGATGTCCTTGAGCTCCTTGTACCGCTGCAGGGTACCCTGCACCGCACGCGTGGTATCGTAGTGATCCTGTCCCACCACCAGCGGATCAAGCTGACGGCTGGTGGAATCCAGCGGATCCACCGCGGGATAAATACCCAGCTCGGCAATCTGGCGGGACAACACCAGGGTCGCATCCAGGTGGGCGAAAGTCGTAGCCGGTGACGGGTCGGTCAGATCGTCGGCCGGTACATAGACCGCCTGGATCGAGGTAATCGAACCGGTCTTGGTGGAAGTAATGCGTTCCTGCAGTACCCCCATCTCCTCCGCCAGTGTCGGCTGGTAACCCACGGCGGAAGGCATGCGTCCCAGCAGGGCCGATACCTCGGTGCCCGCCAGGGTGTATCGGTAGATGTTATCGACGAAAAACAGCACATCGCGGCCTTCGTCACGGAAGTACTCGGCCATGGTCAGGCCGGTCAGACCGACACGCAGGCGGTTGCCGGGCGGTTCGTTCATCTGGCCGTAGACCAGGGACACCTTGTCGATAACACCGCCTTCCGTCATTTCGTGGTAGAAATCGTTTCCCTCGCGGGTACGTTCACCGACACCGGCGAACACGGAATAGCCGCTGTGCTCCACGGCAATGTTGCGGATCAACTCCATCAGGCTCACGGTCTTGCCGACACCGGCGCCGCCGAACAGCCCGACCTTGCCGCCCTTGGCAAACGGGCAGATTAGATCGATGACCTTGATGCCGGTTTCCAGCAGTTCCACACCCGCGGCCTGTTCCGCGAATGTCGGCGCCTTCCGGTGAATCGGCCAGGTATCTTCCGCGCCGATGTCGCCTTTTTCGTCCACCGGTTCCCCCAGCACATTCATGATGCGACCCAGTGTCCTGGTGCCCACGGGCACGGAAATCGGCGCGCCGGTATCGCTGGCTGTGAGGCCGCGTCGCAGGCCGTCCGTCGATCCCATGGCGATGGTGCGGACAATACCGTCACCCAGCTGCTGCTGCACCTCCAGGGTGATGTTTTCACTATCGATTTTCAGTGCGTCATACACCTTGGGCACGCTGTCTCGCGGAAATTCCACGTCGACCACGGCGCCGATGATTTCAACAATGTTGCCAGCACTCATGTCTTGATCCTCATTACTCGAATTGTGCCGGGGACAGGCTTGCTTTCCGACCCCCCGATAATTTGCTAGACCGCTGCCGCGCCTCCGACAATCTCGGAGATTTCCTGGGTAATGGCGGCCTGCCGCGCCTTGTTGTAGACCAGCTGCAGCTCGTTGATCAGGTCGCCGGCATTATCCGTCGCGGACTTCATGGCCACCATGCGAGCGGATTGCTCGCAGGCGAGATTTTCCACCACGCCCTGGTAGACCAGGGACTCTATATAGCGGATCAGCAGGGCATCCATGACCGGCTTGGAGTCCGGCTCATAGATATAGTCCCAGTGTTTCTTCAACTGTTCGTCTTCTTCGCCCCTGACCGGAATCAGCTGTTCCAGGACCGGTTCCTGGGTCATGGTATTGACAAATTTGTTGTTTACCAGAAACAGGCGGTCGATACGGCCTTCCATAAAGGCATCCAGCATGACCTTGACCACGCCGATCAACTGGACGATGGACGGTTCATCACCCAGCTGCGCGGCCGTGGCGACGACATTGCCGCCCAGCCGCTTGAAAAAGGCGTTGCTCTTCTTGCCGACCAGTGTCAGATCGGTTTCGATGCCGTCGCCATGCCACTGTTTCATGGCCTTGATCGCTGTCTTGAAGAGGTTGATATTCAGGCCACCGCACAGGCCGCGGTCGGTCGAAATCACGATCAGGCCAACGCGCCGGACTTCCCGTTCGGCCAGGTAGGGATGGTGATACTCGGGGTGGGCGAGCGCCAGGTGCGCGATGACGTTCTGAATCCTTTCTGCATAGGGCCGGGTCGCCTGCATGCGCTCCTGCGCCCGACGCATCTTGCTCGCCGCAACCATTTCCATGGCCTTGGTGATCTTCTGCGTATTCTTGATGCTGCTGATCTGGGTGCGGATTTCCTTCGCGCCGGCCATTTATCTACCCTTGTGTGTGCAATTCAGTTCGCTGACCCCGACCGGGATTACCAGGTACCGGTCGCCTTGAAGTCCTCGATGGCGGCACGCATGGCCGCCTCGATTTCATCATTGTAGTCCCCCGTGGAATTGACCTTCTCCAGCAGCTGCACCTGGTTGGCGCGCATGTAGGAATGCAGCGCATGTTCGAAGTCGACCACCTTGTCCATGTCCACGTCGTCGAGATAACCCTGGTCCGCGGCAAACAGCGAGACGGCCATCTCGGCGACCGTCAGGGGTGCATACTGGCGCTGCTTCATCAGTTCGGTGACGCGTTCGCCGCGCTCCAGCTGCTTGCGGGTCGTCTCGTCGAGGTCCGACGCGAACTGCGCAAAGGCCGCCAGCTCGCGATACTGGGCCAGCGCCAGCCGCACACCGCCGCCCAGCTTCTTGATGATCTTGGTCTGGGCCGCACCACCGACACGCGACACCGACAGGCCGGCATTGATGGCCGGGCGGATACCGGCGTTGAACAGGTCGGACTCCAGGAAGATCTGACCGTCGGTAATGGAGATGACGTTGGTGGGGACAAAGGCCGACACGTCACCCGCCTGGGTTTCGATAATCGGCAGTGCCGTAAGAGAACCGGTTTTCCCCGTGACCTCGCCGTTGGTGATCTTTTCCACCTCATGGGCACTGATTCGCGAGGCGCGCTCCAGCAGGCGGGAGTGCAGGTAGAAAACATCCCCCGGGTAGGCCTCGCGACCCGGGGGACGGCGCAGCAGCAGGGATACCTGGCGATAGGCCCAGGCCTGCTTGGTCAGATCGTCATAGATGATCAGGGCATCTTCACCGCGGTCACGAAAGTATTCACCCATGGAGCAACCGGCATAGGGTGCGATGTACTGCAGGGCGGCTGACTCGGAAGCCGCGGCAGCCACCACGATGGTGTGTTCCATGGCACCATGTTCTTCCAGCTTGCGCACCACGGTGGCGATGGAGGAATTTTTCTGGCCGACGGCCACGTAGATACATTTGATCCCGGTGCCCTTCTGGTTGATGATGGTATCGACGGCCACCGCAGTCTTGCCGGTCTGGCGGTCACCGATGATCAGTTCGCGCTGGCCGCGGCCCAGCGGCACCATGGAGTCGATCGACTTCAGACCGGTTTGCACCGGCTGGTCCACCGACTTGCGGGCAATCACGCCGGGTGCAATCTTTTCGATGGGTGCGGTCATTGAGGCATCAACCGGTCCCTTGCCATCGATCGGATTGCCCAGCGAGTCCACCACGCGACCCAGCAAGCCCTCCCCGACCGGCACCTCCAGAATGCGACCGGTACACTTGACACTGTCGCCTTCCGAAACCGACTTGTAGTCACCCAGAATCACCGAGCCGACGGAATCGCGCTCGAGGTTGAGCGCCATGCCGAACACATTGCCGGGAAACTCGATCATTTCGCCCTGCATCACATCGGCCAGCCCGTGGATGCGCGCAATACCGTCCATCAGGCTGACGACGGTACCCTCGGTGCGTGCCTCGGCGGCGGCCTCGAATTGCTCGATGCGGCTTCTGATCAGATCGCTGATTTCAGTGGGATTGAGTTGCATAACGTGTATTCCTCTTAATGGCTCAGGGTATTGCCCAGGCGTTCCAGCTTGCCGCGCACTGAACCGTCAATAACCAGATCTCCGGCCCGGATGATGGCGCCACCCAGCAGCGAAGCATCGGTGGTGCATTCCAGCTCGATTTCCTTCCCCAGGCGCCGCTTCAGGCCCGCGATTACCTGCGCCTGCTGTTCCGCGCTGGCCGGGTAGGCCGTTACCAGAGTGGCCTGAACCGTGCCCTCGGCCTGCCGGCGCTGCACCTCGAACAGGGCGGCGATCTCCGGCAGCAGCTTCAGGCGCCGGTTTTCCGCGAGCAGGCGTATGAAGTTGTGGCCGTTTTCATTCAGGCGCTCACCGCCGATGGTGATCAGCAAATCCGCCTGCTGCGTTTCCGTCAGCTGGGGATTGTCAATCAGGGAATCCATCTCCGGGTCGACGACAATCGCGGACAGTAGTTCCAGCATGGCGGCCCAGTCCGGCAGTGCATGGCTGGCCGCTGCGTATTGAAACGCGGCCTGCGCATAGGGTCGTGCAATAGTAATCGCTTCAGCCATTTCTCTTGACCTAGATCTCCGCCGCCAGCTTGTTCAGCAGGTCGGCATGCACGCTCGCATCGACTTCATGCTCCAGCACCTTGCTGGCGCCCGCCATGGCAATCGAGACCACCTGGGCGCGCAAATCTTCCTTTACGCGATTGACCTCGCGGCCGATTTCCGCCTGCGCGGCCGTGATCAGGCGTTCCCCTTCTCCACGGGCGTCGTCCTTGGCCTCGTCCACGATTTCGGCGGCACGCCGGTCCGCGCGGTTAATGATCTCGTTGGCCTGTTCCTTGGCGGTACGCAGGATTTCCTTGGCGCGCTCCTCGGCCAGTTCCTGCTCATGCTTGCCGCGCTCGGCTGCGGCCAGACCATCTGCGATCTGCTTCTTGCGCGCTTCCAGCGCCCGCATGACGGGCGGCCAAACGTATTTCATGCAGAACACTACGAACAGGAAGAAGGCAATCGCCTGACCAATCAGGGTGGCATTGATATTCATGGTAAGACCTCTGCGGGCTTGATCTTATGACGGTGTCGTCATTCGCCGACCACTGCAAACATCACGTAGAGCGCGATACCCACGGCGATCATCGGTACCGCGTCGACCAGACCCATGACGATGAAGAACTGGGTGCGCAGCATCGGGATCAGTTCCGGCTGCCGGGCGGCGCCTTCCAGAAACCGGCCACCGAGGATACCGATACCAACCGCAGCACCCACTGCACCGAGACCCATCATCAGTGCGCCTGCGATAAAGAGTAATGCGTTTTCCATGTTTCTCTCCTAAAGGTAACGTGCAATTCAAAAAGAAAATCAGTGATGTTCCTGGTGCGCCATATCCAGATACACGATCGTCAGCACCATGAAGATGAATGCCTGCAGGGTGATGATCAGGATGTGAAAAATCGCCCAGCCGATCTGCAGCAGGCCGCCGAACGAACCCAGCATCCAGCCGGCGCTGTACATCAGGGCAATCAGGATAAAAATCATTTCGCCGGCATACATGTTGCCGAACAGACGCAGTGACAGCGAAATCGGCTTGGCGATGAGGTTAACCCCTTCCAGCAGCAGGTTGACGGGCAGGCCCAGTTTGCCGAAGGGCTGAAAGGCCAGTTCACCCACAAACCCCCCTACACCCTTGATCTTGATGCTGTAGTAAAGAATCAGGAAAAACACGCCGAAGGCCATGCCGAAGGTGGCATTGGGATCCGTGGTCGGTACCACCCTGAGAAAGGGGATCCCGGCGAGGTGCGCGATCTGCGGCAGAAAATCCACGGCAATGAGGTCCATGAAATTCATCAGGAATATCCACAGAAATATCGTCAGGGCGAGTGGCGCGATAATCGGATTCCGCCCGCTGAAGGATCCCCGGACGCTGCCGTCGACAAACTCGACGATCCACTCGACGAAGTTCTGCAGGCCACCCGGAACGCCGGCCGTGGCATGGCGCGCGGCCTTGCTAAAAAAATACAGAAACAGCACACCCAGCCCGACGGAAAAGAACATGGTGTCGAGATGAATGCCCCAGAACCCCATTTCCCTGGCTTCTTCCAGGCTGTGGGCGATGCCCCAGCTGCCGTCCGGGCGCGGCCCAAAGGTAAGGTTCACCAGGTGATGGTGGATATAACTTGCCGATGTGAGGGTTTCGGTTGACATACGCGTCAATCTGTCCTTTCCAAACCTGTCAGTAACAGGGCCAGCTGGCCCGCGATGAATCCGGTAAGCACCGCCAGCGGGTTCAGCGTCAATACGCCGACCCCCAGTGCAAACAGCAAGGCTACCAGTGCCAGTCGCTCGATAGCGCTGCGATACAATACCCGCAGACTTTCTCCCGCGGTCAAGGCACCACCGCGATCGGCTTGCTTGCGGCGCCATTCCAGCAGCATGATATTGAACAGGGAAATCCCCCCCCCAAATCCTGCGGCCAGCGCCTGAGAACCCCCGGATAACAGCAGAAAACCGGCTGAGGCCAGGGACACCATCAACAGCTGGGCCAGCAACACCCTGCGGATCCCGCTTAACAAAGACCCAGCATTCCTTAATAAATTCAGTAAGTTACATTCTGCTCGCCGGTCGATATCCGGCGCGCAAGCCAGACTGGCGCCGTCGCCGCCTGCCAGTGGGCAGCGGAGGATTATAAAGACGCCAAGGCAGGAGGGTCAATGAATACCGGGTAAACCACCTACTTTATATGTTCGAGGATGCCATCCAGTTCATCGAGGCTGTTGTAGCGGATTTCCAGTCTGCCCTTGCCGTTGCCGGACTGCCGTATCAGGACACCCGCCCCCAGGATGTCGGCCAGGCGCGTCTCCAGGCGCTGGATATCCGGGTCCCGGGACACGACGGATGTGGACTTCGGACGTTTGGGATGCTGCAGTTGCTGCACGAGGCGTTCCGTGGCACGCACCGTCAGCCCCCGCGTAACAATCTCCCGGGCGGCCTTGACCTGGCTGGCGGGATCCAGCGCCAGCAAGGCACGCGCATGGCCCATCTCCAGCTCACCCCGTTCGACCATTTCCTTGACCGCTCCCTCCAGATCCAGCAACCGCAGCAGGTTGGATACGGCGGCCCGCGAGCGACCGACCGCCTGTGCGGCCTGCTCATGGGTCATTTCGAATTCTTCGATCAGGCGTTTCAGGGCGCGCGCCTCTTCCAGCGGATTGAGGTTTTCACGCTGGATGTTTTCGATCAGTGCAATGGCAATCGCGGCACGGTCATCCGCCTCACGTATCACCGCGGGAATCTCGTGGAGTCCGGCCTGCTGGGCGGCCCGCCAGCGGCGTTCGCCGGCGATGATTTCATAGCGTCCGGCGCCGATGCTGCGCACCACAATGGGCTGAACCACCCCCTGCTCACTGATGGAATCCGCCAGTTCCCGCAGGGATTCGGGGTGCATATCGATGCGGGGCTGGTATTTGCCTCGCTGGATGATCTCTACCGGCAAGGAGCGCAAACTCCGGTCAGCTGCAGGCATGCGGCTGTCGGTATCATCCACCGCCGGCACCGCCTTGAGTTCCGGAGCCGGATTGTGCTCCGGCTGCTGCCGTGCCACCGGCCCCAGTAAGGCATCGAGGCCACGGCCCAATCCACGTTTTTTTGCTGCCATCGTAGCTACCCGTCAGAAGTGTCTGGATTATGTTCCGGTGTGCTCTGTCAACTCGGGCTGTGGCTGCGCCGGCGCTGTATGCCGCTGCAGATATTCACCGGCCAGTGCCAGATAGGCCGCTGCACCGCTGGAATTCTTGTCGTAGCTCAATACCGGCAGGCCATGGCTGGGCGCTTCCGCCAGCCGTACATTGCGCGGGATTATTGTGCGATACACCTTGTCACCGAAGTGCTCCTGCAACTGGGCCGAGACATCACCGGAAAGGTTGTTGCGTGCATCGTACATGGTACGCAACAGACCCTCGATCTCGAGTTCGGTATTGATGGCGGCACGCACCTGTTCCACGGTCTCCAGCAGGGCCGACAAGCCCTCCAGGGCATAGTACTCGCATTGAATCGGGATCAGCACGCCATGCGCGGCGGCCAGTGCGTTGACCGTAAGCATGCTCAGCGATGGCGGGCAATCGATGATGATCAGATCGTATTCCTTCTGAACGTAGACCAGCGCAGACCGCAGCCGACGCTCGCGGTCATCCCGCTGCATCAATTCCACTTCAGCAGCGGTCAGGTCACTGTTACCCGGCAGCAGGTCATAACCGGCCTCCGGGGCATAGGTGATCACATCGCGGATATCGGCATGCCCCACCAGCAGGTCGTAACCGGTCTTCACCACCCCGTGCTTGTCAACGCCGCTGCCCATGGTTGCATTGCCCTGGGCATCCAGGTCCACCAGCAGTACCCGCCGGCCGTTTTCCGCAAGGGAAGCGGCGAAATTTACACTGGTTGTCGTCTTGCCTACACCGCCCTTCTGATTGGTTACCGCCAGTATTTTCCCCATGCTGTACCTGTCCCCGTGCTCGACTAATCGGTTACCGGGTGCATGCACACCAGGTGTCGCTCCGCATCCAGACCCGGAACATTGAGTGATATCACCTCATCGATCACCTGCTTGTCATCGAGTCCCTCGATTTCCGCCATCGGGTACACCCCCTTCATGGCGAGCAGCCGCCCCCCGGCCGAACACACTCGCGAGGCATGCTGGCAGAGGTCGCGCAGGTCCGAAAACGCACGGCAGATCACGGTATCGAATAGTTCCTCCGGCCGGTAGCTTTCGATGCGCACATGCTCGAGTGTGACGTTGTCCATCTCCAGGATGGCGAGTGTCTGTTGAATGAAACGCAGCTTCTTGCTGCTGCTGTCCAGCAGGACAAATTCCCGCTCCGGACAGGCGATCGCCAGCGGGATACCCGGCAGGCCCGCGCCGGTGCCGATATCCAGTATCCGCCGGCCCTGCAGATGCGGTATGACCGACAGGCTGTCGAGGATGTGTCGGGTAACGATCTCGGTCGGTTTGCGCACCGAGGTCAGGTTGTAGATCCGGTTCCAGTTCATCAGCTCGGTGATGTACTCCATCAGCCGGTCATCGCCCGCCAGACGTTCTTCCAGGTCGAGTTCACACAGTCCATCCTCCAGCAGATCTTCCGGATGGATGAACTTGCCGTGCTGTCCCTTGCCCCTGAATGTGCGGTTGTACATATACTGGATCAGTAACTGTCAGGCACTTTTACGTTCAACCCGGCCCCGTTTCCTGAGGTGAATAAGCAGTAGCGAAACCGCTGCCGGCGTAATACCCGGGATGCGCGCCGCCTGGCCGATGGTCTGTGGCCGTACCACACGCAGTTTTTCAGACACCTCATTTGAAAGCCCCCGCACGGCATTGTAATCGAAATCCGTCGGCAAGGCTTGTTCCTGATGACGTTGCAGGCGGGCAATATCTGCCTGCTGGCGTTCAAGGTACCCGGCATAACGGGCCTGGATCTCGACCTGCTCGGCAACCTGGTCAGCGGAGACACCGGGCCCGAGACCGTCAATGCTCATCAATTCCCGATAACTGATGTCCGGTCTGCACAACAGCTCGGCGGCACGCTGCTCGCGCGCCAGCGGTCTTTCCAGCAATGTGGAGACTTTGGCGCCGGTTTCCGTGCCGGGTCGCACCAGCAGGGTCTGCAGGCGTTGCTGTTCGCGTTCAATGGCACGGCGTTTTTCATTGAATACCTGCCAGCGATGCTCGTCGACCAGCCCCAGCGCACGGCCCTGCGCAGTCAACCGCAGGTCGGCGTTATCCTGGCGCAGCGACAGGCGGAATTCGGCACGGCTGGTGAACATGCGATATGGTTCACTGGTACCGCGGGTCACCAGGTCATCGATCAGTACCCCGACATAGGCCTCGTCACGCCGCGGAGACCAGGGGGACTCCTCCCGTACCCGGCGGGCGGCATTGAGCCCGGCAACCAGTCCCTGTGCCGCGGCTTCTTCATAACCAGTGGTGCCATTGATCTGACCCGCGAGAAACAGTCCCTGGACAAGCTTCGATTCCAGCGATGACTGCAGGTCGCGCGGATCCAGGAAATCGTATTCAATCGCGTAGCCGGGGCGGGTAATATGTGCCTGCTCGAACCCGGCAATGGAGTGCACCAGCGCCTCCTGCACGGCATAGGACAGGCTGGTGGAGATGCCGTTGGGATAAACCTCATGGGTATCCAGGCCTTCCGGTTCCACGAAGATCTGGTGCGAGGTCTTGTCGGCAAAGCGCACGATCTTGTCTTCAATCGAAGGGCAGTAACGCGGACCGGTGCCCTGGATGGCGCCGGAATACAGCGGCGATTCCGTCAGACCGTCACGGATGATGTCATGGGTGCGTTCGTTGGTATGGGTGATATAGCAGGGCACCTGGCGCGGGTGATCCGCGGCACGCCCCAGGTACGACATCACCGGCACCGGATCATCACCGTGCTGTTCACGCAAGCGGCGGTAATCGATGCTGCGGCCGTCGATACGCGGCGGAGTACCCGTCTTCAGACGCTTCACGCGCAACGGCAGTTCGCGCAACCGTGCTGCCAGTGCATTGGCGGGCGGATCACCGGCACGACCCCCGGCATGGCTGGAAGGTCCGATATGGATGCGCCCACCCAGAAAGGTCCCCACCGTCAAGACCACCACGGTGGCATGAAACTTCAGCCCCGCCTGCGTCACCACGCCGGTCACGCGCTCGCTGCAAACCACCAGGTCTTCGACAGCCTGCTGAACAATATGCAGACCGGGCTGGTTTTCCAGGGCGGCACGCACCGCCCGCTTGTACAGAAGCCGGTCCGCCTGGGCGCGCGTGGCCCGCACTGCGGGGCCCTTGCTGGCATTGAGCACCCGGAACTGGATGCCGGCAGCATCCGTCGCCCGTGCCATCAAACCACCCAGTGCATCGACCTCCCTGACCAGGTGACTTTTGCCGATCCCGCCAATTGCAGGATTGCAGCTCATCTGGCCCAGGGTTTCGATATTATGGGTCAACAGCAGGGTGCGGACACCCAACCGCGAGGCTGCCAGTGCCGCTTCGGTACCCGCATGTCCGCCACCGACCACAATGACATCGAATGTTCTGCTGGTAAGCGCCATCTTCCTGTAACCAAATAAAATAAACGGGGAGTGTACGCCCCGTGGAGAAATCAGGGCAATGACAGCGAATCACCCCGAAATTTCACCGGATAAGGGTATAGATTAGTATATATTGTGTTAATATGCGTCATCTTACACTAGATGAGGTAGCTGAATGAGACTCCTTGAATTCAACAAGGATGAAGATGGCGCAAATCCACGCCGCACCACTCCCCGGTCACAGCCTACCCCACCACCCGCCAGGGCACCCCAATCACAAAGCCCCCTACGAGCCAATACCCGCAAGGCGGCCGGGGTTACCCGACTGCCTCCCGGGAAGGCGTACCCGATTGAAGGCAATACCCTGCGCAAGCCGGTACAGCGCAGCCCGATTGATCTCGAGCAGTTGCAGCAACGCATTGAGCTTGTGGAAAAGTGCCTCCAGGAACAATCCGGCAACGTCGACAACCGTACCTTGCTGAAGGAACTCGGGCATTTGCAGCAGCGCATCAAACGACTGGAACTCAACCTGGACACCGAGTTGTGGGTTTCCCGGCAGCGTGAACACACGATGCTGGAACTCCTGAACAAGCCGCCATTCAAGGTCGTCGCCAAAGCACGGCTGATCCGCTTTCGGGATGCCGATATCCCGGTAATCCTCAGCTGGCTGCAGCGTGCCGCTCAAAACTGGTGGCTGGACAGCCAACCTGGCTGGTGGCCGCGATTTGCACAGGCCTGGCAGGAATCCCTGGAAAAGGCACGGCGCTAGCCCGGATTTCTCACCGGAATCCCGGATGCTGGCGCACGACTGCATGGATGCAGGAGGTAGAGCACCAAAAGTAGGCGCTTTAGGCGACGCATGGAGCAGTTGCCGAGGATTCGTGTGGCTGGGCGCCGCTCTGGAGCGAAAGTGGTAGCCGTAGCTACCACTTGAGAGAAGAGCAAGCCCAGGCGCACGAGAACCAGCCAGGGCCGGGATAGGCATCTCAATAAAACACACTGTAATTTGCATGTTCAGCACAAATTTCTATGGCTGCAATGGCATACGATTTTCCAGCGCCGCCCGGTGAGAAATCCGGGCTAGTCCGGTACCTGCTTGACAGGTCCTTCACCGGACTGATTGTGATCAACCCTCGGCTACGCTGCGCAGACCGGCCCAGAGTAATTCCAGCTGTTGCCGGTACATGGGGCTAATGCTGGCCGGATTATTGTGCTGGATAGCCAGCGGCACACCATAGAATATCGACACCAGTCCAACCATGGCCGCCGCGATGGCGGTGTTTTCCGGCAATTCCCCCTGTTCGATGGCCTGCTGCAGCGCACCTCTGAGCACCATCTCCAGACTTTCCCCCCCGCCGTCCTCGATACCTTCCAGGTCGGAGAAAGCCATGGCACGCTCGGCCCCGGTAATTTCGGGTCGTTCGACATGGTCCCGGGCCCTGGCTTCATGCGCGATGATCTCCCCCATCAGTCCCGGCTTTTTCTGGATCTGAATCGCGGTATAGCGAAACAGCGCCTCGATGACCGCCAGTCCCGGCTGTTGTCCGGCGGCCTGCCGGCCGTACCAGTTCAGTTCCAGCGACCACAGGGTATCCAGATAGACCACGAGGTCTTCCTTGCGCGGAAAGTAGTTGAAAAAAGTCGCCTCGGAAATCTGTGCCCGCTCACACAGCGCCTTGACCGACAGGCTTTCCAGCGAGGCGTTTTCCAGATGTTGGGTCACGATCTCCGCCAGGGCAAGCCGGGTTCGTGCAAACTTTCGCTCTCGCAATGAAAATCGGGATGTAGTGGCCATGATTATTGCAAATAATAATATTAATGATAGCTATAATTATACATACCGATATAGAAAATAAAAGGAGTCCTTTTGAACCTTCGCCCCCAGGAGAGCCATGGGAGTAGCTCTCGCAATAAACACATCATGCTGTTAGGAATTTACTCTCACATAATTTTGAATGTATCGGGTCGTCATGAAATGAAGTACAGATACCCGTTCAGACTGAAAATATATATAT
>Ga0210064_1000173_pt1 | contig 31122 bp, 27 predicted proteins | sample Muzzi_CordC_D2_FD_185531 | JGI IMG/M metagenome (GOLD analysis project Ga0210064, IMG submission 185531) | Wetland microbial communities from San Francisco Bay, California, USA, that impact long-term carbon sequestration - Muzzi_CordC_D2 (SPAdes) | ecosystem: Environmental > Aquatic > Marine >... | reverse complement strand
AACCTGAGGTGATAATCTAATTTTTATCAATCCGGTGGCCAAATATCTGTTAAACTCGCAGCCGTTTACCCATGGCTGGGGGCTACAGGATTAAATCTGGAGCTACACCTGCTTGCCGGAAAGACACAAATTTTGGGATATTGGGATATTTGATCCCCTATTTCGAAGCATAGACCATCTAATGGCCAAGGTCGAAGGTTTGTAACGCAAGTGGCAACCAGGCAACCGATATCGAAGCTTGAGATTATATCAAAATTGGGGATTTTCAAATATTGGAGATTGTATGATTTTGTGGCCTAACATTCTAAATTTTTTTGGAACCAGTAGAGTCGAGGATGGGCGCGGTAGCCATAGCCCCGTTTCCCATCCCCGCTCATCAAACCGGACGTGCGGAGCTACCGCATCTGGCTTTCCGACTGGCTTCACCTTAAGGCACACGCCGTGTAGCATATTTCCTCGGTCTGGGTAACATAACACCAAGATCACCAAAGACTTTCTCCGAAGGAAACTGATGGATACCTCGCGAATGCACTTTATGCCGACTGCCCAGGAAACGTCTTACACAATTGTAGACGTTGCGCTCAACAGCACGATACGCAATCTGTGTAGTACCATAACAAAAGTAAGTGCACCGCCCACGTAAACGTACCCGGTTTCATAGCGTGTAATAAATTTCGGGTGCAGTGCTCGTTATCCCTTATAAGCGGCTAATCCCAAGAATGAGCTTCCTGGCATGAATTGATGAATGTTGATTTTGAATAAACCACATTGCTCCAAAAGTGATTTTATTTCATCTATGTCCGGAAGAGGATTCAGCCCTTTTAAAGAGTTATTAACCACATTCAGGTTCGCTGCACCGACGTCCTTCCCCTTACTATGAAAATTCATTACAATTACTAAAATACCGTTAGGGGCTAACCTCTCACAAAGCTTATTCATTAAATGAAAACGATCTTTTTCGTTGAAATAGTATAGTATATTTATTAATGAAATCAAATCGAAAGGACCTGTCTTTTCAGAAAAGCTGAATATATTTCCATGATAGATTTCGAATTTATCTGCCAACCCCCATGTTTTGATGTTATTCCTCGCTTGACCAACAACTGCCTCATCAATGTCCAAGCCGATTCCGTTTACATTATTGTTAAGTTCGTAAACACAGCGTAATAAAAAGCCGGAACCACACCCTACATCTAATATTGACATATGATTTTTGCTACGAACAAGTGATGCAATGAAATCCTTTATAATTGGCTCCGTCATTTTTGAGAATCTGGCAACTATCTCTCCAATTTCATGAAGATTGTCACCAAGTTCTTCCCCAAACATCCGTGCAGCCGCGTTTTTATATGCATCGCTGTAATATGTGACACTTGCCTGGATGATAGCTGCGAGCATATCTCCGTTTGCATCTACAATAGCTTTAGACCTTTTACCTTTGATGAAGAATTTTTCATTCTTAACAGCCAATTCTTTTGTAGCGAGTCCTACTTCTAAAAGCGCATCAAAAAGTTCCAGTCGTTTTATTTGTAATTTCTCAACCAAAGCTCTCCTACTGCATGGTTGGTTCAAGGCTCTCAATAAGCCCGTTTCATAAGCAGCAAAAATAAAATTAATTCTTATGGATGCCTGCCAATCTTTCATAAGGGGATATAGGCCAGGTCTTTTCAAAATACTTAGAAATGAAAGAGTATATCTTAAATTCATAAACTTTCTCCCCATAAAAACAGGAGATCGCAGCTAATCAGCCGCGCCGGTAATCTTCTGATAGAATCAGGAAATAGATTTTTCATTTTTATCCTTTCATAAACATTTAATTAAATTGCTTCAGCATCACCTTTTATCCTTTTTTTATGCTACTTTGTACGTTCCCTTTACTCGTTTTATTTTTGAGCGATGTGCTTGAATACAAAGATAAAGGCAACCCTTTTTGAGTTCTTCGTCTAAGGCCTGTCTTCTAATACGGGACAACTCTATCAAAACGTTCTGATTCATTGAATAACCCTTGCACCTGTACCCTTGCATACATCGTTTCGCTACTCATCGTTTATTCACGTTGTCGTTTAAAATGTTCAGGCTTTCACAGTGCCATCGATGTTGCCTCGACAGGACAAACCGTGACACAGAGACCACATCCAATGCATGCAGTCCTCAGAACTGGTCACGGCGGCATATTCCGAATGGACCAGCAACTCTTTTCGTTCAAACAGCTTCACGATCTGCAGGTCATGGCAGCAACATGGACAACAACTGCACAATGCAAAGATTTCATGATCAGGCCGGTATAGGCTGAGATGAATCAGTCCGCTTTGGTTGGCTTTGGTTAAAATATTGGCCGCCTCTATTAAATCAACATAACGTGCGCCTTTATCGGATACGGCCTTATCTCCCGATTCATTCAACAGGAAGCAAACCTCCATGGGCTTATCACACCGCTTATAATGAGTCCGGCAGGCACAGTCCTGAACTGCCACTGTTTTTGCATCGCGAAGGATCGACATCACCTGCTCTGTCAGGAGCACCCACTGTTTGGTGTTCAAGGATTCTGAAACTGGCAACACCCTTGAGGAGTTAGATATTTCCCCGTTGTCTAACCATTTGTCATATTTGGCAAGATACTTTTCGAGGTAAGGATCAATATGATTTTCCATCTGCTTTACCCCCAATTGGCTAAACTGTTCAACGTCGCAACCAGCGGATGCTAAAAGGTGCAGAGATGAATGTGATTGTTCATAGTTACCCTCCCCGAACAAACAAAATACTCATTTCACCCAAACGACAATTTACCTGAAATGCAAGGACGATTGTTACCCTCACAATATAGGTCAAAGCGTTTATCATCGGCAATTGTTGCGCCTTTTAATGTCAATTGTTTTTCATAATATACAGGGCCTTTAAACATTAAGTCGACAACGGTCACTGGCAAACCATCTGAATAATCGCAGAAAAATTCAAGACATTTGGAGGCAATCCTAATTGGTTGGGCAAAATCTCTCTCAAATCCAAGCATCTTGGCATATTTAGGGCTATAGTGAATTCCATTACTATCACCAATTACCCTTGAAAAAAGGAATCTGTCTTTTTCATCCAAGTACCAGGTGCTAATCTCTTCAGCATCTGGTATTTTATTAAATCGTATCTGTGTATCGATTATATTCTTCTTTTTATGCTTTCCGGGGACATACAATGTTGATCTGTTTTCCCATACTGTCTCAGTGGACACCATCAGTCTGGATTGGATATAGAACTCCATGCCTTTTGAAGTAAATTGCTGTCCAACAAGATCAGTAATAATATTCAGTCTTTCGTCCACAAATATTTTTCGATACATGATGGTTTCGCTTCTGGTTGTCAACATCTTGAACATCGGTACGTGAACTTCCCTTTGACTTATCAACCATAATTTTAATGGGTAAATTAACGTAAATGGATAAAGCATCGACAGGTAAGGTTTTCTCTCTAAACCACAAATATTTGAAAAGCAATCCATGTACTTACCGTTCAGATTCACATCAGACCATTTAACCCCTGCCATTGGTAACGTAGCCCCTATTTTAAACTTATATTTTCCAAAGCGAAAACCTCTATAAAGATTAAGAAAAGCAGAAGGTCGTTGATTTACCATAAAACTAATCTTCTCATTCATTTGTTCGCAGTTCCTTAGGTTATTCTCCTTCATATTTTACGATCTTCCATTCGAATCTCCATTACAACCTTTCCCCAACCCCCGCATTGTATGCCTACATCACTGCAACCGAATCTTTTTAAAAAGCATTTTGTTTGGTTCAACCCCGGCATAAAACAATTCATGCATTCCAAATACAACTCCCCCAAAAGAAGACAGGGCAAAGGCACACATCCGCTTTGGGCAAAGCTTGGAAATAAAATTACCCGCTCCGTCTAAATAGAACGTGTCGCCAACTTTATGCTGGCTGTTGCAGCCATGTGACTCTACGACCTCCGCAACGATGGTTTTGTTCATCAATTCAACTAATTTGCTAAGAATTTCTTCGTTTTTAGGGTCTTCTTTGAACTTTTTCATTTCTTCATCAGTGTGAACCTAAATGATTTTGAAAAAAGCCCCATACATTTTCGTCAACTGTCATGTCATCCTCCCTTTTCCTTTAATTGCTAATTTTCTTAAGTCGTACTTATTTTCGAAATGGATCATAATACAGCTGAATTAATCCCTTCTTAAATGTTTGCCATCAAACCAATATCAAGAGTATTCATAAATACTAAGCTCGGTAATTTTATCTCCCGCTAAATTCTGCACTGCCAGGACTCTGCTTCAAAAAAGAGTCTATGCCTGTTTTCAAATCTTCGGTTGCAAACATTTGCGCGGAGTGCTGGATTGTCAGGCGATCAGCTGATTCAATTCCCGCATTCTTATACTGGACCAAAATGTCTTTCATTGCTGCATAAGCTTTGGTGGGACCATTATCGGCCAGTCCTTTCATGAACTTTTTAGCCTTTTCGAAAAGCTTGTCTCCCGGAACTACACGGTTAATGATGTTATATTGTTCCATTTGTTCCGACTTGATGAAACGGCCTGTATAGATAATCTCCTTGGACCTGGCTACTCCGCAGCGTTCAGCTAAACGCTGAGAACCTCCACCAAAAGGAATTCCTCCGATAAGAACCTCCGCTTGACCCAATAGGGCTGTGTCTGATGCCCAGATCATATCCATAGATAGGGCCACTTCCAAACCTCCGCCAATGCATATACCATTAACAGCTGCCATGGTTGGATAAGGCAGAGACTCAATTTTATGCAATGAAGCTATATTCTCTGAGAATAATTTCTGTGCATCGATGGGTGAAAGAGCGGAAAACATATTTATGTCCGCTCCAGCGCAAAAGTTGTCGCCATTCGCACAAAGAAGTAATCCTCGCACATCTTCCTTTTCAAGATCGCCTATGCATTGTTTTAATTCTTGTATTAGATCAAGGCTTAATACGTTTAACGGGGGATCGTTGAGCTTAACAATTGCAAGGCTTCCATCCATTTTCATTGTAATTTTGGACATGATAATTCTCCTTTTTATTATTAAACGTCTTACCCTCCAAAAAATGCTTCGGCAATCTCTACAACCGCGTTAGTTGATCCCTCAATAGAACTCATTTTACCCAGCGTTACCGGAATAACATTTGCGATAAAATACTCTCCTTATCATTATGTATCTATTGTATTTGAATACCCATTTCCATACTGATTAAAAGCGACAGTCTTAAAAACGAATCTCGTGTCGCGCTAAACCAATCTGACAATGTGATTTTATTTTGAGTCAAGGGTTCATGGATTTCAATTGCACCATCTGACGGTATCATCCCGAGGAGCCTGGACAACTCAGAAATCTGTATGACGATTTTGGCTTTGTTGCATTCAAACAGTTCCAGGTAATGGTCCATTTCTCGCTTACCTCCTATTTACAAAACTCCGATGCCTTGCCCTTTACTTTTATTTGATAATTTACAGGAACGTGCCATGTTGTGGCGTTGCCAATAACAATTCTTATTCTTTAAATCCGGCTGTTATTGAAATATGACTAATTCATGCAAAAGAGAGAGTCATCGTCCAAAAGGATGATTTTGGAGGATGATTTTAATGGAGCAATGACAATAACCGCACATAGGCGTGGGGCAAAAATCCAACGATGGTGGTCAAGCATGGTGCCAACACTGTATTTGAATCCTCATAAAAGGTGTCAAGGAACTTGAATATTTGACCCCATCGCGCGCGATATGGGGTCCGGTTAATAAATCTGATACTATCTTTTGAATTCTGTTTCAATTTCATTAATGATGTAATTAATAGTCCTTTTAACAAACCATTTCACTATCCACCCGCTTCCTAATACTTTTGGTTTAAATTGGACATTCCATGTAATAAGAATATTTGTTCTGATAGGTTCGATATCAATGTTGCCAATGTAGTTGTTTACAGGCGCTCCAGACAATAAGCTATAAGAGATGTTGCATTGTGGTTTTATATTTTCTAGTCTCTCCCGAAATTGCCTTTTACCAATGGTTACAATTCTTATTGAACCGATTCCATTGGATTCAGGCTTTCCTTGTGTCTCCAATTTGATATTAATATTTGGAGAAAGGGAATACCCAAAATCACTTAGAAGGTCCCACAGTGTATCTGAAGAAACATTTAACTCTCTTTTTATAGAAAAAGTAATCATTGAGTTTTATAAGTTATCCGTTTCTCTATTGTCAACAAATCAGAAATGCCATCGAGGAATGGTCGCCGTCCTTATCGAATCATGCTTTCGAAGCTCTTAACATGTATCGATTTTTGACATTGAAGATTTCGGATTCGGAAACAACCTTGAAACCGAATTTCTCATAAAAGCGCACATTCTTATCTACATCGGTCTCTAAGTATGCTTCCGCCATACAAGCGTCCACTTCCTTACTAAAACGCTCCATAAGCATGGTTCCAATACCAATTCCTTGATAGGCTGGCAGCACTCCAATAGGACCCAGATGCCAATGTTGATTTAACGGCTCGTGCCGTGCCCATTCTGCATGCCAGACAGATTTTCGCCAGTTGATGTCATTTTCATCTTTTGGGTCTTTGGGATCATCAACAGGTTTATACCCCTCGCACGACTTCATCCTCATCACTCCGACAATAGTTTGCTTTTCCTTGGCCAGAAATACAATGCCGGGCAAATGAGTAAAGAGTTCAAAAAACATTTTTTCAATTTCTCGGCGTTCATTTTCACTATTACCCTGTAAAACAGCTACGTGCAGCTTCGCATCAAGCATGGCAATACTAAGAACCTTTACGGCTTCTTGGATTTCATTTATTTCCATCAATGAAATCTGAACATTGTCCATATAGTCTCCTTTCTGTGAATAATTGGAAAAAGCAATTTCCTTTATACTTTAAAAATCTTTCATTTTTTCTTAGGACGAGCGACCTGACATTTGTGCGGACACTTTTCCAACCATCTTTTTGCTATTCGCCATCGGGAAGGATCAATTGGTGCCTTATTTGCGTATTTTCCCCCAAGCTTCGGCAACAATAGGATTTCTATCAAAAAACTGATTGCGTACGCTTGCATCAACTCGATTTAGTGGACAGGCAAAATTCATACATTGCGAACACATATAATTTAACAAAGTCACAAAGAAGCCAATAGTTGTCATTGAATAAACGACCAATAGGAAAATTTGCTTGCTAAGAATTAAAAATGGCAAAGGATAACCCCATACTATAACAAAACCGCAAAAGAAGATTGTTTTTTCAAGAATTGTCATTGGACCAGGCCTAAATTTCCATAATTTGGGAGATCCATAATTTGCCCAACATTTTAATGATGTTAAAGGCTCGGCATAATGAGGGCAGTGAGAACACATAACGCGAATCTCAATGAATCCGAAAAAAACAATCGCGACGATTATCCAAGGGACCAAAAACCATCCATTCAAGTAGTTGATTCCAGCACCGCCAAGCAGAAAAGGAGGGAGTGCAATGAAAAGGAAATGTACCCAATCTTTTAAGCTGAAATGACAATGAAGATTGCCTTTGATGGCGCAATCATTACAAGAATCAGATCCACAGGTTGCTACCGGTTTTTTCGGATCTAAAAACATCATGAGAACGATTCCATTATATTTTGGCGTAACGTGTTCCTTGTTAAAAGTGAAGCATTTCCCCGTCCGAAGGGATAAGAAGCCTGGTTGGATACCATTCGTCACAGCATATTCCCGTAACGTTTCACGCGACACCGTGGCATGATCAAGCGCATCCATATGCGTCGCAATAACAACACTATTCGGGGCGGCCCGACAAACTTCCAGAGTCTGGGCGGCATCCATCACAATCAGCACATTGTGGCCCCACATCGCCCCGCACGAATGGGTGATGATGATATCCGGTTGTATTTGTTCAATGAGGTTAACAACCGGTTCACACCAAATGGTATCGCCCATCCAATATACGGTGGGCTCGTATTCGGCGCGGAACATAAACCGCGAGGCAGGCCCCATCAGTTTTAAGACTTCCCCGACACCATGCCGTCCGCCCGTCCGGGTAATCGTGATCTCCTTCCAAAGGACCGTGTCTTCCACCGGAATCACATTGTTAAACCCTTTGGCCTCGATTTCAGTTTTACCCTGTGGTTGGCAAAGAAGCGGAAGACTGTCCGGCAACCGGATCAATATAATCGTCATGTAAATATGAAATCAACCCCAACTCGATTTCGGCCAGAACTTCAGATGGTGACATGGGTAAATCCACCAGCGGGTTAAGCGAAATGCCGGCGCTGGACGGCATCGTATGCCTGGATGCCAGATAGGGGTCTATGATCAATTGGCGGCCAGCGTATCGCATGCGTATCGTTGCACAACGTATCAGTTGAAATTGCATCTGTATTCCATCTGCCTGGCAGTTTTTTCAGCAAGGTCGAGACTGTGCAGCTTACGAACCAGATGCAGACTCATATCTATGCCGGCCGAGATTCCGCCGGATGTTACAATATCACCCTCATCGACCCAGCGTTTTGACTTTAAGACATTTAAATCGGGATAACTCGACTGCAAATCCGGGATATCCCCCCAGTGGGTCGTAGCGTTTTGAGTTGTCAGGATACGTGCCGCGGCTAATAAAAATGCTCCGGTGCAGACCGAGGCAACCAGCCTGGCCGCCTCTCCAGTTTCAAAGATCCATTCAATCACCTTCGGTTTGTGCATTTCTGATTCGTGGACGCCGCCAGCCACGATCAAAACATCGATAGGCGGATGATCGTGAAATCCATATGCCGGGATAACCTGGTACCCGGCCCTGGCGGTGACAACTTGCCCTGTTTCGCCGACTAAAAACACCTCAAACGGATTTTCAGGATCACAGACTCGTGAAGCCGTCGAGAACACTTCAAATGGCCCTGAAAAGTCGAGGACCTCAACATGGTCGTAGACATATATGCCAACATTCATCTGGCGTGCCTCCTGCTCGCTTAATAGTCACGCTTGTTTAATGTTCGGGATGGTTGTTTGACTATCTGGTAGCAACTCTTTTCTTTCCCTTTGATATTGGTCATAGGTAGGCGGTTCTTCATAATTTGGCTTTCCGATGTTTTCTTCTCGTTGCTTTCTCAAATTATTCTCATAAGTATCTCTTGAAATATCATCGAAAATTGAGATTATTTGCTTTTTTGAGCAGGCAGGAACCCAAAAGATGATGCTGATAACAATGCAGCTCCAAAGTAATCTTTTCAATACTGTCTTCCTAAAAATAATGTTAGTCAGCAGGTTTTTTCGCCGTCCACTAGTGCGGATAGTCCTATGTTGTTTAAAACATTATCAAAAAAAGCCCTGTTGCAAACAATAACGCGCCACAGATCAATGATATCAAGGATAGTTCTCTTCCGCGATTACTTGTTACCGATCCATTAATTTCTGTCTCTTCATTAGGCTCAGTCGTTGAAGGGCTATACTTTGGGAGTGCGAGTTTACGGGTCGACTAAAGTGATTTGATTCTTAATTTAGTGTGCATTCCAACAGAGCCGGGCCCGCATTGGTCGGCGTAACGCTTGTGACGGTCAACCCGACAGCCTTGCAAAGGGCAGTATAGTCGTCCACTGACCTTTCGCGCCCGCCGCCCATGACGAGTACTTCCAAATCCAACAACTTAGCCACCGAAAATCCAGCACTCGGCTCCAGGGGGTACTCTACGACCCACAGCCTGGAGTCCGCGTTCATGGTTCGTGAGATGTTTTTAAGAATTTGGAGACAGATATCATCGCCCCAGTCATGAAGCACATTAACCAGAAAATAGGCGCCACAGACAGGGGGGGTGTCTTTCAGGAAGTCATACGCAATAGCTTTGCAGCGGGAACCCAGATCCGCGTCCGAAATCGCTTTTTCGGCTACTGTAACAGCTCCCGGCAAGTCGGCTATAATACCCTTCATCCGGGAATACGCTTTCAGTAGTGAGATCAGAAAGACACCTTGCCCGCCGCCGATATCGCAGATCGAATCCACTCCGGAAAAATCATACGCTGCCATTACCGCCTGCGAAAACCCCCTTGCTTTCAACCCCTGGCCCTGATCCATGATGGCCCGCGCCTCTGGGTTCGCTTCCAGCCATTCGAAGGCCGGCTGACCGAAAGCGTGATCAAAACCAGGTTTTCCGGTCTGGACAGTGTAACCCAAAGCGCTCCACGTCCTGGCATGCCAATCGGAAAGAAACATCCGGATCAGGGGGCGCATCCGGTCTGCCAGCAGACATTCAGCCAGGGGTGTCAATCCGAACATACACTTCTCTGTTTCTGTGAAGACACCCACGGCTGCAAGTGCCCTGAGAAGTCGATACAGGGTGGGCGCGTGGGTCTCCGTTTTTTTCGCCAGAACATCAACGCCCAGCGGCCCGGCAGCCAGATGATCGGCGATGCCAAGTTCGGCGGCAACGTAAATCGGTCCGGTAACCCATTTTGAGGTAATCCACTGCATCATTTGATCTTCTGGTGAAAGCATTTGATCGATCATTTTTCACTCCTTTTCTAACACCAGTTTAACCTGCGTTATCATAGCGCAGCGGTAAAGAGCACCAGGTTGAAACATTTGCCAGCTTCCATCTTATCACGTTACAATTATCATAATGATGCTGAAAGAAATTCAGGTTTAAATATCGTCTTCACAGAAATATGGACTACAATCGCCATGCCACCACCGCCATCATCGGAGAACTGAAGAAAATAGAGCCAGGGTCCTTCGAACGTTCCTCCCATTCAATAAGAAATGTTTCCAATACGCTATGCGCAAGAAAACCTTCTTCAACGAGCATAGGTAAATGAATACGGAACAGAGCATCTGGCCATTGCCATTCCGGAGTGGTAGCCCGAACCGCCTTTGTAACCACATTAATCTCCACATCCAGCCCGGTAAGGCGAAGTAATCCAGGAAGATCCTTTCCGATTTCCGGGTTACAGCCACCTTTACCCTTAACAGCCTGGAAAAGAGCTTCAGATATCTCCGGGAAATACGTGCTTCGGGGATAGACATCAATATGACGGAAATTGCAGAACTCCATTATGGCGCAAGCGCCTCCAGGCCGAAGCCAATTGGCTACACGACAGATCAGCGGCTTTACCATTTTTTCGGGAAGATACATCAACACCCATCGGCAGAAAACTCCATCCACGCTGCTCTCTTGAAGATCAAATGTTTCCAGACTAGCCGCTCTTGTCTCAATATTAAAAATACCTGCGGCCTCGGCTTGCGCCTTCAATAGCGGAAGCGAGTGTTCTCCATCTCGATCTACGGCAATAACTTTTCCCCCCGACCCGACAATTTGTGCCAGATCGAGAGTTGTATATCCAGGGCCGCAACCGAGATCAACCAAAGTTGCACCGTGGCTGAATCCAGCTCGGGAGATGAACCGTTGGTTTTCTTTGACCCAGACGTGATGCTGATGCCTTAGCCGCTCTAACTCCTCATGAGTATAACCAAAGCGGTATTCATCGTTTTCGTTGGTAGATACGAGTGCATCCATTTCTGTTTTATCACCCATGGCACTGTCTTTTCGAAAGCAAACGTCGCCACTCATAGGTTGCTTACCCAATGGGGCTTTTGTTCTATGTTATTAAACACTTTAAAAATTTTTGATATTTGAGCCGCTCAGGGTTAGCAATCCCTTGGAGTGGCTTGTTATGCCAATACCGCCAATTTTCTATGGCTTATATAATACTCAAACATGGGATAATGAAAAAAACAAACCCGACTAAAAAGAATATGATCATTTGCCATGACTCTTTAGATTTTACCCCTATAAAGATTGGCTGCAAAATTAAGATTCTAATCACCCAAAATGCAATGATTAAAATCAAAATTGTTTTTCCTACAGAAGTTGTTAAAAGTTCTGAAGAGAAAAAAAAGGGAACAACTGCAAAAACTAACCAAAATAATAGTAAGCAGATATTCATTATATGAAGATTCTGTTTAATTATAAGATATTTTTCAGATGAAAGTTCTGACAAATTTTCATTCCAATTAAACTTCTTGGGAAAAGCAATATGAAATAGAGCGCAAACGAGATGAAAAATAGCGCCGATTTTAAGAAATAGTTCATTTGGCATTTTTGTTGTTACTCCTTAGTTTCAGGTATTTTTCAGAGGTCTAATGCCGCAAATAACCGCACATAGACCTGTCATCACTGAACCTCAATTCCCCTCAAATCGAGCGCCGCATTTTTGGGTCTGGGATTATTTTCTTTGTTAGGCGCGGTTACTATTTCTCCATTTATAATTTTTCAGCTTCAACAATACAGTAAAATGGTTCGATAATTAGTTTCGCGCCGAACCGGGTGAACTTTTTCACTTTCAATCCACATTCCTTTAAAAGAAATTCAATTACTGCATTAGGATCATTTGACATATCTATTCCAAATTTCCAGGGCTCTCCCATTTTTTCTACCATTCTTGAAGTCCATCTAGCTGTTTTAGAAGTTTCACCTAATATGAACGCTTTTGAATAAAAATCTAAAGCGATGATACTTCCGTCTACACATAAGTCAGCCATTTGCCTGAGTGATTTTTTAACAATATCAGCTTCCAAAAACAAAGAAACGCTTTCCCAAAGGAATAAGGTCTTTTTAGTTTTGTCAAAACCAGCTCCTAATAGTTTATCAACCCAGGATTCGATAGAATAATCAACTGGGATATAAGTAATCCAGTCATGCTCTATATCTGCCTTTTTCAATGTTTCAATTTTTGCATTTAGTGTATTAAACTGGTCGAGTTCAAAAACTTTTACTTCTTTTCCTTTTGTATATCTCAAGGCTATTAGATCAAAGCCAGCTCCAGGGATGACAATCTGCTCCATTTCATAAATAGATTTTTTCATTATCCTGTCGAACATGAGCAACCGACGACCTGGGGTGGAAAACATGGTCTCTTCTCCTATCTCATCAACTTTCCCAAACTTGGTGGTAAGACCAAATATCCGCTGGGAAATGATAAGGGCCCCTAAGGTAGACCACAAGCCAAAATGTGATTCACATGGAAACCACTTAATAAAAGCAACAGAAAGGGGATCCGGTCTGGTGTTAAAATAGTGCATGAACCACCTGTATTGAAGTGCTTGAATTGCTGTGAAGGAGATCCCCAGCTGCTTGCTTTTTACCACTTCCTTGTAAATTGCATTTATTAGTCCAAGGATAGCAAAAGGAATGAAGATTATTTGCATCAGAATATAAAGGATAGTCTGAGAGAGCTGAATTAAGAAGCGCAATATTCCGGGGAGCAGTTTTTTTATGTCTTTATTCGTCAAGGAACCCTCATACAAAGCCCGGTTACATATAGGTTGAGAGAATCGTGAATCCTGCAAAATCAAAGATATGTATAATAACTGGCACTATTTTGTCGGATTACCGAGAGAGCGCCGGGTAATCTTTTTACATTTTGGTAGTTTTGACATTTAGAAATATTCTTAAACCTTCTTGTTTCGTTATCCCCATGCCAAATGAAACGGAACCTCCCTGTATCCCAAATATTTTTTTAACAGCTTTGATATCAGTATATGGTGCCCAGCTTTTTGCATCTAAACTGAGATAAATCATGAAGTTTTTGAAAATTTTTTGTTTATTTTCTTCACTCATTGCCAATATATTTTCAGCATTTATACCTTCAGGTATTTTCAATCTAAAATACACTCTTTGCTTAAGGACAAGATTAATTTCTTCATTATCTATTTCAATTACTTCACTATCCAGTGTTACCTTTAATGGGATCTTATCCCCTTTATTTAGGTAGATAACATAGTTAGATAGATTCTCTATGTTTTCAATTTGGCTGCAATGGATTTTTTGCTCGGGCTTATATTCCTGATGGATGATCCTTTGATTTGCACAACCGATAATTAAAGAGAACATAGCTACAATGGTATAAAATTTGTAATTCATGAAAAACCTCCTGTTTGATTCAGCCAGACGGCATGTGTAAGGTGCAGCAGCGCCATTTTCATTTATGCGTATCGGCCAGGACCTCCAGAATGTGCCCAGTACCGGTCTCCAGGTTGAACCATGCCTGGCGCATGGTGGCCAGCGCCAGGGCCAGACGGCTCTGGGCTGTGACCAGATCCCGCTGGGCTTCATTGAGGCGCACTAAGGAAGCCTGGCCGGCGGTATATTCTTTGTCCACCAGATCCCGGTTTGTCTGTACCAGTTCGGCGTTGATCCGCTGCAGGCGCAGCTGTGCCTGGGCGGATAAGAGTTGGGCCAGTGAATCCCTTACCTCGGAGGTGACAGTGATTCTTAAGTTTTCAAGGTTTTTCTCTAACTCCTCAGCCCGTGCCCGGGCTTCTTTGACCCGAGCGCGGTCCGCCCCTCCGGAAAAGAGGTTGAAGGAGAGACGCAACCCCACAGAAGCGCCAAAATCATCTTCCTCAAAACGAAGATTTTCAGTGCGGGCCCCGTCAATGCCGGCCAATAGATCCAAACCGGGATAAAATCGGGAGCGGGCAAGTCCCACCTGTGCTTCTGCCTGTCGGATGCTATACTCACTTTGACGGATATCCGGCCGGCGTTTATGCGCGTATGCAATGAGCTCTTCGGTATTAGGCCTGGCCAGTTCATCTTTGGTTTCATTTTCTAAAGGGGCCAACTTTACTGTCAGGGGAAAGCTGGCCTCCTGCAGACCCAGCAGGGCTGCAAGTGCGTATTTTGCCGCTTCATAGTTCCGTTCAGCCTGGATTCGGGCGACCCGGGCATTGTTGATGTGGATTTTAAAATTGAGTTCGTTGCTCAAAGACCCTGTACCCATTCGGCTACGTGCTTTGGCTTCAACGAGCTGGCGTTTATTAAATTCCTCGTCGGCCCAGGCGATATCCACATTTTTCCGGATGAGTTGGGCTGCAAAATAGGCGCTTGCCACCAAGGATAATAGCTGCCGCCGGCTGTCATCTAAAGCGGCTTTGCTTTGATCCCGGCCAAAACGGGCCGCGGCATTGGTAAATTTTCTGGCGAAACCGTCAAACACCTTCCAGGAGGCTACCAGGCCCGTATTGTAACGGTCTTCCGGGTTATCGACCATGCCCGCCGGGTCAAACAGCCGGGCCATGGCTCGGTTGGTCTCCAGATCATTATCGGATTGCCACACGCTTGTGGCCGAAGCTGTCAGATCCAACCGGGGCCAGTAGTCCGCCTTTGCCTGGTTCATCCGTTCGACGGCTTGTTGAACCCTTGCTGCGGCCGCCGCCAGCGTCGGGTTGGCAGCCAGCGAGATACGGGCTGCGGTTTTTAGATCCAGCTCTTTAATGGTGTTCCAGTCAATGGATTCCGGTGCCCGCCTGCCGCACGGATCTGTTGCCGGAAAGCCCCCCCCGGCGGCTAAGGATGCTGATGAAAACACAGTGAGTGTGATGAAAAAGAGTGTTAAACTGACAAAGATGCCGATTCGGATGGTCTGCCACACGTTATTGCTCTCCTGATTCTGCAATATGGGGATAATATTCAACTTTTTACCAGGCCTCCCCTATTAACGGACGATATCAGGTCCGGTTGGTGTATTTCCGAAGCTGCCTCATCCGGTTTCCTTTTCCGATTCCGGGCCGGCTCCACGGCAATCCGCATGGGCCAGGTACCGTGACGCAGCCGGTGCAGCAGCAGCCTCAGATCGTTTATAATCGCCAACAGACTGGGAACAAGCACCAGCGTCAGCAACGTGGCAAAAATAACGCCGGCAGCCAGCGACAGTGCCATGGGAATCAGGGACTTTGCCTGCAAGTCCTTTTCGGCAATCAGGGGCAACAGCCCCCCAGCGGTACTTATCGTGGTGAGAAAAATGGCCCGGAATCGACGCGCGCCACCTTTGATGATTGACTCGAAAAACGCCATACCCCCGGCAAGATTTTTGTTGATCCTTTCGATGAGCACAATGGCATCGTTGACGACTACGCCGGTGAGCGCAACAATGCCGAAAAGACTCATCATGGTCAGGTCGTACCCCAGCAGCTTGTGGCCGAACACCGCACCGATGATGCCAAAGGGAACCGTAAACATAATGACCAGGGTCTGGACATAGGAGCGGAAAATGGCGGCAATGATGATAAACATGCCCACCATGGCGAGGGGATACCCGATCAACAGGCTCGACATGGATTCACGCATTTTTTTCTGCTCTCCCTGCAAAGCCACATGCAATCCGGGGTGACGGCTGCGGATTTCCTTGAGAAAATCAGAATTGAACGCGGCGAAAATCTCGTTGGCGTTGGCCCGGCTTGGGTCCACGTCGGCACTAACTGCCACCCGCCGCATGCCGTCGGTGCGTGTGATGGTGGCATAGCCCGGGGCAAAGGAAACATCGGCCACAGACATGAGCGGCACCTCATATCCCTGGGACGTGCGAATCCGCATCTGCCGGAGGGAGGAAATACGTCTGCGCTCGTCTGTGGTGTAGCGAACCTTAACACGGATATCATCCCGGCCGCGTTGCAGGCGCAAGGCTTCGTCGCCATAATAACCGACATAAACCTGCCGTGCCAGGTCATCAACGGTCAGCCCCAGGGTGCGGGCCTCGGGTTTGAGGCTGAGCCGCATCTCGTTCTTACCCGGGGCATAGTCCGAACGGATCTGGTAAACGCCATCGAATTTGGCCAGCCATTTCATCAATTCATCAGCACCGGCCAGGAGTTCATCCATGTCGTGGCCCTGGAGCCACACCTCGATGGGCGCTCCGGGCGGGCCGGCTTTAAATCCATTTATAATGAGTGATTTGACCCCCGGAATCGAGCCGATTTCCTTTTCCCATGCCACCATCAGCTCCTTGGAATGGATTCCGCGGCGTTCCGAGGGCAGCAGGAGGGCTTGGACCGATCCCAGGTTCGGCCCCTGGCGAGGGGTATCCTCCAGGGTCTGACCCACCAGCAACAGGCGATCCTCCAATAACGGCTCTCCGGTAAGGGTATCGGTTTTTTCGGCCAGTCGCAGGAGGGCGGCATCCACCCGGCCCAGGGCTTCCTCGGTGACTTCCGATGGGGTTCCCTCGGGGAATTCAACGGTGGCCGTCATGATGAATCCATCTATTTCCGGCAGAACTTCAAACTTGACAAATCCGCCGCGTACCATTCCCACGGTCAAAAAAAGGATGGCGATGGCAATGCAGAAAGAGATATAGCGCCAGTAGAGGGCCTGGCTTAAAAATGGCGTGTAGACACGGGCCACGAACCATTCCATGCCTCGTGAGGTCAGGCCGTGAAGCTGTTCCGCTGCCCGGCTGACAGGGTTGAGTTTGCGGTGGTTGATATGGGGGTCGGGCAGATGGCTCAAATGAGCCGGCAACATAGACAGGCATTCCACCAGAGAAATGGCCAGACAAGAGATGACGACCATGGGGAGAATGGCGATTAATTTCCCCATGGCACCGCCCACATAGGCCAGGGGCAAAAAGCCCACAATCGTTGTAAGCACGGCTGCCGTCACCGGCATGCCCACTTCGCAGACACCCTCCACCGCGGCTTTCAACGGCGGCAGGCCGCACTTGCGCTTCACATAAATGGCTTCGCCCACCACCAGGGCGTCGTCCACCACGATTCCCAGCACCAGGATCAGGCCGAACAGGGATATCATGTTGATGGTACCGCCCCGGGCCCATACAATGGCCAGGGCCCCTGCAATCGAAATTGGAATGCCCATACCGCACCAGAAAGATAATCGGCCGTCAAGGAACATCCACAAGATCAAAAAAACGATCCCCAGGCCGATGGCGGCATTTTTCAGCAGCAGATTGATGCGGGCCCTCAGCATGCTGGTATTGTCGTAGAAGATCTTAAGGTTGGCGCCCGGAGGCAGCCGGTGCTGTTGATCGGACGTGAATTTTTGCAGCGCCTCGGAGATGGCCAGGGCATCCTCTTCTCCGGTCTTGTAGGTGATCAGCACAATGGATGGCTCACCGTTGATCAAAGCTTTTACGGGATCTTCGGTAAAACCGTCATTGATGACGGCCAGCCGGTCCAGGGTGATGATATCACCTTCGGGCCGGGCCAGCACGACGATTTGAGACAATTCTTTAGCCGTATATTTGCGGCCCACGGTGCGCACGCGGATATCTTCGCCCTGGGTACGGATGGTGCCGCCGGCCAGGTTAAGATTGCTCCGGCGTACGGCTTCGACGACGCGGGTAAAGGTCAGGCCGTATTCTCGCAGCCGCTCTTCAGACACCTCGATGGCGATTTCATAGTCGCGGACCCCGAAAACCATCACCTGTGATATCTCAGGGATCTGTTGAATCTCGTCTTTGATGCGCTCGGCCCATTCCTTGATTCGGCGCTCGCTCATATCGCCTGAAAGGTAGAGAAGCATCACCGGGTCCTTGAATATAATCTCGGTGATTACCGGCTCTTCGGCATGCTTCGGAAAGGTGGAAATGGCATCCATTTTGGATCGCACCCGGTCGAGAACACCATTGATATCATAGTTCTCCAGAACCTCGATGGTGGCGATGCCCTCATTTTCCCTGGATTGGGTCGTGTACTGTTTGATGCCTTCCAATCCTTCCAAGGCCTCTTCTATTTTGCGGCTGATGCCTTCCTCCACCTCTTCGGGATCAGCACCCGGATAGGCCACTGAAACCGTAATAATGTCCACTGAAATCTCGGGAAAATTTTCACGAATCATGGACATGGCGGCGATTCCGCCGGCCAGAAAAATCAACACGAGCAGGATATTGGCAAAGACGGTGTTATTGGCAAACGCGGCCAGGATCTGTTTCATGACGAACCTCCCTGGCGTTTCTTGATAGAGACTTCCAGGAGCGTGTTTTCCAGGGGATCCGCCAGCCGGGTTGACACCACCAGGTCTCCCGGCTGAAGGCCGTCTGACACAATCGTGGTGTCTCCCTCAACCCGTGCCACCTTGACGGGTACGGTTTTCAGGCGGCTGTCATGGACCGTATAAACGGTATTTTTATAGCTGACCGCCCAACTGGGCAGGCAATAAACATTTGGCAGGGTCTTGCCGGGGATGTCCACGGCACAGAACATGCCTTCCACCAGCGGCAGACCATCCGATTTGTTGACGGCTGCGGAGGAATCGATCCGTACGGCAACTGTGATGGTGCGGGTTTGCTGGTCGAAGCGCACCACCCGGTGCAGCCGGCCCTGCCAGGTGTGGCTGTCTCTGTCTTCGGTCCATCGAATTTTGCAGACAGCGGGCTCCAGTCCGGCGAACCAGGCTGTGCCGCCCGGGTTGCGGCTGTGGTTGAATTGCAGCCACTGGCGGGCATCCCGGCTGTCTAAGGCGATCTGGATCTCTAAAGTTGAATCATCGGCCAGGGTCAGGACCTGCTGGCCAGGGGTCACATATTGGCCCTGTTCGATGGATACTGATTTCACCCGGGCATGGAAATCGGCCGCCACCGTGCATCGGGCCAGATTGACCTTGGCCACTTCCAACCGTGCCTGGGCTGATGCCAGACTGCTTTGGGCTTCCTTGATCCGGATAGGGTAAAGGGCCAGGGCTTGTTTCATCCGGGCGACTTGGTCTACTTCGGCGTTAAAGGCCTGTTCTGCTTTTTCCACGCCGGATCGGGTGCCCACCTGGTTTTTCTTATAGAGTTCCCTTAACCGCTGAAACTCCAATCTGGACAACGCCTGGTTACGTTCCAGGGTCTTCAGGCGCTGTTGATCAGTGGCAGACTGTTTCTCCAGGCGTTTGACAACATTTTCACATTGCATCACCGCAGCCCGGGCTTCCTGTGTGGCTGCATCATAATTGCGGGTGTCGATGCTGAACAAGGCCTCTCCTTTGGGGATGATCTCGCCGGCATCCAAACGGGGATGAACCTCAACCAGCGTCCCGGAAACTTCCGGAGAAAGGGTCACCACTTTGAGGGCCTGTACCTCTCCATACCCGGTGATGGTCACGGGAACATCAACCGGATGCATCCGGACCGCCTCCACCCGAAGGGCCTGCTCCTCGTTTTTGACCGTGGCCAAAGGTTTTTTCGAGCCGGCCAGTCTGCTCATGCCAAGGGTACCGGCTGCCAGAACGAGGAGGCACATGAGGATGCGAAAAATAATATTTTGCACGGGACGTTTGGGCTTTCTATGGTTTAAATCCTTCATGACAGCCCCTTACTCAATGCCGGATTGACATGGGCGGCAGTGCTTTTTTAAGCAGGTTCCCATGGCAATTAAAACGTCTCTCAACCTCAGGATCATTCTTTTAGAAATTCCTGCCTTGGAATTATTTGCAGTTCGAGCTATATGAATCCGCTCAAATTCATCTGATATTTGTTGCTGTCTTTCTTTGATCTGATACTCCAAAAAGAATGGGTTCATCATTTATTTCCTCTCTTGTGACTATTTTTTTTTATGCTTTGACCCGGGTTCAACACGGTTTACAGAAATCAAAGGCAACCCCAGGTCCCGCACCCGAACGAGCAATCCGTGCAGAGCGGATTGGTCTAATACCCGACCCGTCAGGGTGGTCACAGCTCCCTCAGATTCAATTGCCATACCCCCAAACCAATCAGACCACTGTCTTCCGAGCAGTCCTTTTACCTTTATCTGATAGTTTGCTGGACCATGCCAGGCATTATGTTTTGCCATTTCCAGATTCCTTTTGAACAATTTAATTGTTTTTGTTGACAATGAAATTAAACCACTCAATGGAAATTGTAATCGTCCGAAAGGATGATTTTCAGGGATGATTTTTAATATCGGATGGGTTTATCTTTTGGATGGGAACCCTCTATAACAGCGCCAACTCTTTAGCCTTAACCATGGCTTCGGTGCGGCTATGCACGTTTAGTTTACCATAGATATTCCTGAGATGGGTTTTTACGGTGCTCAAAGAGATATACAGTTCCTCCATAATTTTTTTGTTGGATAACCCGGCGGCAATGAGCCTCAGCACGTCCAGTTCACGCTCGGTCAACAGTTCAACCGGGCCGTCACCCGTGTCAATTAATTTGTCCAACCGAAATGCCGATAAAAGCTTTTTTATGTACGTGCGGGGGACATCGGATTTCTGGTCGAGGAGTTCCTTCAGCAATTCAGCGATGGGGAGGCCCTCATCTAAAAAGATGCGAATATAGCCTCCCGGTTCGGCCAGAGATAATGCCTTCCCAAAAGTTGTTAAGGCTTCGAATGTGTTTCTTTGTGCCTTTAAAGCCAGAGCTTTAACCAGCAGTATTTCGATAAGACCCAGAATTCTACCGCCCCTTTCCGCTTCCCTGCTCAGACGGTCCAACAATCCCAACGCATCATTCAATCGGCCTTGGGAGATGAGAATTCGTGCAAACATAATGTATTCAGCGTCGCGCAAAGGAGTGAGATCGTCATCCAATCTTAATCCACGTCCTTTCGCCCAATTAACAACTCTGTCTTCATCACCTTTCATTAACCACATCCGTGCTTTCCAAGCTTCAGCCTGGTGAGTAACCCAGGAGGGCACATCAGATGACCGCTCCAATTTCTCTATTTTCCTGATTGATTCTTCGACGCCGAAAAAGTCCTGTTTGGCGATTAAAATTTTCAGCAAGCAGAAATAGACCCAACCACGATTACCAACATTATGGCCCTGTTCCACTAGTATAAGACCCTTGTTAACATAATGTAAGGCTTCATCAAGTTCATTCAATTCATAGCGCAGTTCTCCCCAATTGGCGAATAACACGCCTTCCAAATCTGTATGTGTCAATTCTTTTTCAGTTACGACTCTGAATAAGTGTTTACAAATGTCAATGGCTCGCAATAGTTGGCCCTGATGTTTCAGACAAACGACAAACCAAAAATTAGCCATCAGATAAAGGTGTATGTTACCCGCTGCTTTGCTTGCTGAAACGGCTTCTGAAAGAGCATTGATGGCCGACACATTGTCTCCTTTAAATGTGTGTGCGGTGCCTAATGAAATAGCAACACCGGCGCGCCATGGTGAGTCTTCCTTATGGAGGAGCTTAAGCGCCTGTTCAGAGAATCTAACTATACCTTGTACGTCCCCCTCTCCCGCGGCCATGTACGCGCGAACAGCTGCTATTCTGCCCCGTAAAGCCCTATTGGTTAAGGAAGGTTGTCGTTTGGATTCTCCTTTTAGCTTTATTATCTTTTCAGAATTATTTGAATCAAGGACCCTGCTGGCTATCTGTAAATTCCGTTCAGCGGCTTGTTTTTGACCGTTATCACATAGCACCCAAGCGTATAGGATACAGAGATTAGGATTTGACATGACACATTCATCCGGCAATGCTTCTATCCACCGAAACACTCTGGTTGGTTCGCCACGCAAACCCCATATCGCTTCGGAAAGTTCTTCAATTAAACGCGCGGCTCTTTTGAAATCCTCAGCCATTAACGCATGCTCTATAGCTTCTTCTTTCAACTTATTAAGTTCGTACCACTCGATAGCCCGACAATGCAACTCTGGGGAAAGAGAGCTATTTGTTTGTTGCAATCGCTGCCGGAGCAAATCGGCAAAAAGATGGTGGTAGCGATACCAGCAACGTTTGTTATCCAGTGGTAAAATAAACAGGTTTGCTCTTTCCAGGTCAACCAAGATTTCCTGTCCGTTTTTTTGGCCGGTAACAAAATCACACAGCGGTCCTGATAATCGGTTAAGAATGGAAGTTTGAACTAGGAAATCCTGAATTTGTTTGGATTGTTGGTTCAGCACTTCTTCTATTAAATAATCGACAATATGACGGTCGTCTCCTGCAAATGTCTTTATGAATTCAGAAATATCATTGCGACCTTGCATGGATAACACAGCCAGTTTCAGTCCTGCAATCCAACCTTCTGTGCGCGTTTCCAATACAGAGATCTCCTGGCTTGAGAGCCCCAGGTTCATCATTTTATTTAAGAATAGGATCGTTTCACTGTGGGTGAAACTCAGATCAATGGCACGCAGCTCATTCAATTGATTGCGGCCGCGCAGGCGAGCAAGTGAGAAAGGCGGATCGACACGGGTGGCAATAACAAGGTGCAGTTGCCTTGGGAGATAATCGAGCAGCGATTCAACGATATTGTGAATCTGTTTCGTGTCGATGGCGTGGTAATCATCAAGAACCAGCACACAATCATTGGAAATATCGGAAACCTCCTTGATTAAGTTTTTCATAATCGACTCGATCGGCGGTTTTTGGGAGGCTTGCAGCATCGTTAATGCCGCCCGGCCGATATTCACCTCAATATGATGAAAAGCTGCGATCAGATAATGGATGAATTGAATAGGATCACTATCGCCTTTATCCAGAGAAATCCAGGCTGCCTGTATTTCACGCAGAGAGATCCACTCGCTTAACAGAGATGTCTTTCCAAAACCGGCCGGAGCGGAAATTAGCGTTAACTTATGATGAATGCCCTTATTCAGTCGATCGAGCAAATGCTCGCGCCGAACAAAATCAGGTCGCGGTTGTGGGATGTAAAGTTTGGTTTCAAGGAGAGGATATTGTGTATCCTTGATATTAATTGTTCTATTTCCCATTTTAATATATTTCGAGCTGTGCAGTTAAAATTGATAATCGGATTTCAGCCCCGAACCCGCCCGGTCCCCTTGACCGAATTAACAAACGGTTCAGATTGTGGTTCGCTTCGCTCTCACAATCTAACCTTATTCGTTATGTGATTGTGTCCATTTTGATTGTCCTATATAGTTACCCTAAATAATACAAACGACGGAATCAGCATTTCACTTTTAATTCTATGATAGCCCGCTTTTTTCAGCTGATCATGTATTTGCTTTGGAATAGGAAGAGGGCCGTAGCCATCTGTCATGGACGTCCATAAATTCATAAGACTCAGAGATGGATCCTTCCCCTTACACATACTTGTTAATATTAATTCGCCACCGGGTTTTAAATGTTTCCCAAGGTCTTTTAATAGATCAATTCGTTCATCAACCGGAAAGTAATAAATAAGATTATAAAATGTAACCAAATCAAAATCTGATTTGCATTTATACTTACGAATATCTGTATTTTCAATATCGACGCGATCTTCAAAGTTCCAAGTTTTAATATTTTCTCTCGCGAAAATCGCAACGCTTTGCTGAACTTCCAATCCAACCGCAGTTAATAAGGGATTCAGTTCACAGGCACGTTTAATATAAATCCCCGAGCCACAACCGACCTCCAATAATCGATAGGATTTTCTTTTGGGTATAATTTTATCAACAACATCAAGCAAAACAGGCTCAAGTGTTCGGGAGGACCTGGCAACTAATTCTCCATGAGCTTCGCTGTATTGAAACTGCATATTTTTTTTGAGCATTGAAGGTGTATGAATAATAAAATTATAAAAAACCTCAGATCGCACCTGTAAAAACGCATGCCACGTAGCATTGGATGACTTAATTAGTTCTTTTGAGAGTTTGCCTTTAATGGAATACCCCTGGGTGCTTTTTTTAAGTTCACCAAGACTGACACCTAAATCGAGCCACGCCTCGAGACCTTCAGAATTGAAATCCGATTTAAATAATTTTTGTATTTCTTCAAACGTAGCAGGCTTAGATTGCATGATATCATACAGACCTTCAGAAATTGCCGTTAAGACAAAACCTGTACGACAGGTCTCTTTAGTTAATTTACCAATACGGAGCATCAGCATGACAGGGGTGTTCGAAAAGAATTTTATTAATGATTTTATCGCCATATGAATTCCTGGATAAGAAAATTGGCCTTGTAGGGCATGATTAAAAACACATAACCAGAGTTCCGCGGGTCTCCTCCATGGACCTGTATTTCTTTGCCCTATCCTTTAGGCCAGGTTTTCGGGACATAGAAAATATTAAGACAATCAGTTGTATTCCAGTGCTAATTCGTCGAGGGCGGCTCAATTCCCAGCTGTTTGAAAATATATGCATTATCGAATGCTCGCCAGATTTCGATCGCCTTTTCGTCTTTGAACCGGCAAAAGGTAATGCTTGGCAAGGTCATTTCATTGCCGTTGCGCCTGAAAATCCCCTTGAAGATGACCCGCATCGCCACCAGATCGCCCTCGGCAATGATGTCATCGATGGTTACCTCAATGTCCCGGAACATACCGTTAATCATCCGGGTTTGCCGCTTAGCCGTTTCCAATGAGGCGGTCTTTTCGTTGATATGTAAGACGCAGTTTTCGGCAAACACCTCATCAAATGCGTCCATATTCCCCTGGTGATAAACCTCCTCGATAAAGCGGTGCATGGTCGCTTTATTCCGGGCTTCACTAGAAATCGCGTCTGCGTCCTTGTTAACGGAGACAGAGTCACAGCCCATGACGGCCAATAGCACCAGCAGGGCGAAAGCATGCGGTAAGATTTTGGAATAGAAACTTATTTTTTTCATTTTTCCCTCCTTTATACCGGTTGTCAAAATGACGTTCCGATATAGGAACATTATTGTGATAAACGCTAATTATATCGTCCTGTCATTTGAAGGCCAGGCTCTCGACAATCCGGGCACCCCCTGCCAGGCTGCGCCCACCCCAGGTGCTGGCCACAACATACACATACCGATCCTGTTTTTTGGCCGCCACCAGCATCAGGTTCGTCGGGGAACCAGCATATCTGCATTTGATATCGGTCCGGTAACCGGGCGTACCGCCATCGAGGACAATGGATCTGTTTGAAACGATGGTCAGGTCGCTGATTTTGGGGTTCAGTCCCAATAAACGGGCGTAATAATTCGGGCCAAAATTTTCCAAACGGACAGGGTTGGCCACGTCGACTATATAAGCGGAAAACCGGATGCCATCCTGGGTTCGCATGGACATTATCTGGTTGGAAAGAGCTGGATCCAGTTCAAGTTTGAAAGCGCCGTGCGGATAACTGAGTATAAACGCCGGTTCCGCTTTACGCGTGAACTGATTGTCCACGGCCACGCCCTCTGCTTGCGTATGCCATACATAGGGCCGGGATTCTCCGCATTTGTCGATCAACCCCTTCAGGCGCACCGCCTGACTCGCGTTTTCAGGCAGGGGGATGTCGCTGACGACTGCGGGGATGACATACCGCTTCAGCAGCTTTTCAGGGATGAAAAAATCGGCCTGATCCAGATCGCTGGTGAACACGACCACCATGTTCTTAGCGGGCACCACAAAAATAAATTGCCCGTTGTAACCGACAGCCGCATAGTACTTGCCTGGTGTCACCCACCACTGGTAACCATACCCGTCAAAAAGGGTTGCGCTGATGTGCTTGCGGGTAGAATCGGCTACCCACTTTTCCGGAACAAGCTGCTGATCGCCCCAGCGCCCGTTATTCAAATACAACCAGCCGATTTTGGCCATGTCGTGCGGCCTCAGCGACATGTCCCCATAACCGACGCTGATCCCGGCGGGAGAAGTCTCCCATTTGACATCCGATATTTCCAGCGGGCCGAAAAGATACTTTTGTATGAATTCGAAGGTGTTCATTGAGGTGGCTTTTTGGATAATCGCGGAAAGCAGGAACGTCACGCAGTTGCTGTACTCGAACCGGGTACCGGGAGGGTCGGCCATGGGCCGGTCAAGCACGAACTGCACCCAATCGTCCGCCTGAACCATCGCATTCAAACCCCGCCAGCGGTAGATGTAGGAATCGTCGGTTTGCAGCCCGGACGTCATGGTCAACAAATGTTTAAGGGTGATGGCTTTTTTGGCGTCGTCCAGGCCCGCAATCTTTCTCTCGGGAAAAATCTGATAGACCGGCTGATCTAAATCTTTGATATAACCTTTGTCTACAGCGATTCCGAATGCTGCTGAAGTGATGCTTTTGGTACAGGAGTGGATGATGTGCCTGACGCCTTTCTTGAAGGGGTAGAAATAAACATCCAGGACCATGTTCCCGTTGCGGATAATCGTTAGGCTGTCTATGTGGTATTTTTTGGCGAGCGTTTCCACCAGCATATCATTCAGCTTTTCTGAGTCCATGCCCTGGACTTCCGGCGAGGACACGGTCCAACCACTGGCAGGAATACCATCGGAGCCGAATCCCACGGTAGTGGATAAAATGAAAATAAAAAGCGTGAAAATAAAAAAACTTGCGACAGTTATGACTGAAGTTGTTGATCGCATCGACTGTCCTTTCCTCTGTTAACGGAAGGATAAACGAATTAGATAGAAAGCCACATTTGGAAAGACCCATATTTCATCTTACCTATTATTTACAGGTCTTCTGTTCTGACTCAACGCGCTTTACAGAAATCAAAGGTAAGCCCAGGTTGTGAACGCGAACGAGCAATCCGTGCAAAGCCGGTTGGTCTCTCGTTCTGGCAGTGAAGGTGGTCACAGACCCTTCTGTGCTAATTTCCATATCGCCAAACCACTCGGACCACTGGTCTCCAAGACGTCCCCTCACCTTGATTTGATAATCTGCCGGGCTGTGCCCAAAGTCTCGTTTATTCATTGCCATAATCCTTCCATCTTTTATGGATTAATTCTGACAATGATTTTAAGGCATAAAATTAGGAATGAAATCGTTCGAAAGGATGATTTTCAGGGATGATTTCTTAGAAACGTTTTTGTGAATATTGTTTTAAATGGGAAGGGAAACACGTCTACAATAGATCCAATTCATCAGCTTTTGCAACGGCTTCCGTGCGACTATGAACATTTAATTTGCCGTAAATATTTCTGAGGTGGGTTTTTACGGTACTTAATGAAATGAAGAGCGACTCAGTAATTTTTTTATTGGATAAACCGGCGGCGATGGACCTCAACACTTCCAGCTCACGGTCACTCAACTGCTCAACCAGCTCATCATCTGTTTTAATCAATTTACTTAGCCGGAATGCCGATAACAGCTTTTTTACGTAGGCTCTTGGAACGGTGACTTTAGAATCCAGACATTTTTCCAACAATTTAGCAATAAGCGGTCCTTCATCTATAAAAATGCGAATATAGCCACCTGGTTCTGCGAGGGCAAGGCACCTCTCCATTGTTTGGAGCGCTGCTGCCCAGTTTTTTGAGGCACTTAAGGTCAGTGTTTGGAGGACGAGAGCTTCGATCAAATTGTTGATTCTTCCACTGGAAATGGCAGATTTTTCCAGGTGATTCAGCAATTCCAACGCTTCATCCATTTTGGCCTGTGAAATATACACACGGGCAAGCGTGAAAAGCGGCGGCTCATTTTCACCCGCAACTTTGGAATGGACAAAGCGCTTGTATGTATCATCAGTTGCGTTATCCATTGCCCAGCGAGTGACCTGGCTTTTCCTCTTCTGTGTAAGCCACAGTTGCACTCTTCTTTTTTCAAGCATGCCTGAGAGAACTGGCAAGATAGGGAACTTGCTCCGAATAAGATCTGCTTTAGCTATGCAATCTGATGCTCCTTTAAAATCCTGCTGCGCCTGCAGCACACAGGCCAGGGCGATATAGGCGTAAACAAAATGGTTCGGATTTGACCAATTTTGCGTTTTTTTAACGCTGCTCCTTGCAAAATGCAGAGCACCTTTCAGATCGTTCTGCTCATACATCACCAATGCTAAGCAGGCTTCTACACGCCCGGTAAAGCCCAAGTTATCCATGCTGCGTTGAGCTGCCAGTTCAATGGCCTCTTGGCATAGGCTAGCTGTTTTGTAGAGCTGCCCCCTGGTTTGATATACAATCGCCAGATCGGTCAGGCCGGTCACGATGGTCCATATATTGTCCATTTTTCGGCCGAGCATGACAACTTCTGCGCAAGATCGTTCTGCAACCGTAAGATCGCCATGCATACGATTTGCAACCCCTAGCGCCCACTGAAAGACGCTACGCGCCCAAAGGTTATCTTCGGATAGTTTTTCACCCGCTTTATTCGCATATTCAATTGCGTGTGAAAAACCTCCGGTAACCACAGCGACAAAAGCTCTTATGCAAGCTATATTTCCTATCATTTCCTGACGTTCGTCTTCGTTGTAACTTTTATCTATGACCAAGTCAGAACGCTGTAATAACTGATCGGTTTCCTTTAGTAGTGGCTCGATATCATTAACTCTCCCGGCAAAAGCCAGCGACCAAGCCTGATATATGCGTAGCCAGGGTCGCTGACGAGCCACCTTTTCAGGCAGTACATAGATCCAATCCAAAAACGTGTGTAACTCTCCCTTGGCCAACATCGCCAGAGTGTTATCTTCGATTAAATCTGCCACACGATCGAAATCCCCAGCAGATAGGGCATGGTTTATAGTTTCTACAATTTGATCATTTTGTTCGAACCATATGGAGGCTCTCCTGTGTATAGCTGCTACCATCTCTGGCTGAGATTGGTGCAAACGAGCGCTCAACAAATCAGAAAACAAATGATGATAACGATACCAATGGCGCTTATTATCCAGGGATATAACAAAAAGATTTGCCCTTTCCAGACCATCCAATATTTTCTGGCTGCCTTTTTGTTGGGTAATAAAATCGCAGAGCGCTCCTGACAAACGGTTGAGAATCGAAGTCTGGAGTAAAAATTGTTGAACTTCCGCTGACTGCAAGTTCAAGACTTCTTCCGCCAGATAGTCCACTATAAGACGGTCGTCTCCGGCAAACGCTTTAATAAACATTGAAGTGTCTTTGCAGCCCTGCATGGACAACGCTGCTAACTGTAGGCCCGCAACCCATCCTTCAGTGCGAGACTCAAGGATTGATATTTCCTGGTTTGAAAGCTCCAGATTCATCATTTCATTGAAGAATAGTGTCGTTTCATCCTGTGAAAAACAAAGGTCGGAAGCACGCAACTCATTTATTTGATTTCGGACTCTCAGTATAGACAAGGGTAAAGACGGATCTACGCGCGTCGCGATTACAAGATGCACTTTACTTGGCAGAAGATTGATTAAGTCTCCAATAGTCTTGTGTATGTCTACATTCTCGATGGTGTGGAAATCATCAAGTACAAGAATGAATTCATTGGAAATATTCACAATTTCGTCGACCAAGCTTATTATAACTGTCCCGATGGGCACCTGTTGCGGTGATTGAAATGAGGCCCAAGCAGCTTTACCGATATTTGGTTCTATCGATCGCAAGGCGATAATTACATATCTCATAAATTGGACTGGATCACTTTCGCCTTTTTCAAGAGAAATCCAAGCTGTCGGCAATTTATTCTGAGTGATCCACTGGGTTAGAAGCGTGGTTTTACCATACCCTGCCGGAGCCGAAATCAGAGTCAACTTTCTATCAATACCTTTATTCAGTTGCTCCAACAAAGATGTTCGTTGAACAAATCCTTGTTTTGGTTCTGGTAAATAAAGCTTGGTTGCCAGAATAGGAGAAAGCAGATCCCTGTTTAAGCCCTTTTCCAATTCTTCCCTCGTTTTATTTCTGGGAAATGCCTCCTTTTCAGCAAGTTTATTATCTTCATCAGATGGATCTGTCTCATTTTCAAAAGCCGTCATATCATCCGCAAGCAAAATCTCATAAGCACGAATTGGTTTGGAAGAGTTCTTGAAATGCTTTTCACCCAAATATTGGTATTTAAATTTGTCTCCAATTTGATCATATACTGGCCCGGAAATACATATCCCGCCGGGTTTAGCTAGAGTTTGCAATCTAGCTGTAATATTAACCCCATCTCCATAGATGCGCTCACCCTCTACGGCCAGGTCTCCAAGATTGATGCCAATACGAAAAAGTATCCTGTTTTTTGACCGGACATCCGTATTTTGTGCCTTGATTTCATTTTGTATGGCGATGGCACTTTGGATGGCTTCAACCACACTAGCAAACTCGGCAAGCAGATTGTCGCCGACTGCGTCAACGACACGGCCATTATGCTGCTCAACATGTTTAGCTATTAGCTCACGGTAGGTTGTTAGCAGCTTTATAGTCGCAGTCTCGTTATCTTCTATCAGGCGGGTATATTCTACGACATCTGCGCATAGAATCGCGGCAAGTTTGCGTTTATAGCTATCTTGGCGCACAGGAAGTCACCTTAATTTCAATCTGTTAAGAAAGGAACAGTGTTTTAGGATCCTGAAATTATGTGTATAATATGGCACGCGAGGATCTGTCAACTAGATGCCCTAAATGATTGTAATACTCTTCAGGGTAGTGCCCACCGTAAAACTCTAGATCGTGTCCTTCCGGCAAGCCTGAATGAAATAAATTTAGGCATATGTTAGCCTCGATTGTCAAATACAATTTGGAGGACAATCGATGGAGCAAAACCTTGCACTGACTCTACCAGCCAGCCTTGAACAAGTCCGCGATCATTTTGAAGATTGGCGCCGCACAAGGAACAGCCGC
>Ga0210064_1000171_pt1:22500-31393 | contig 31393 bp, 17 predicted proteins | sample Muzzi_CordC_D2_FD_185531 | JGI IMG/M metagenome (GOLD analysis project Ga0210064, IMG submission 185531) | Wetland microbial communities from San Francisco Bay, California, USA, that impact long-term carbon sequestration - Muzzi_CordC_D2 (SPAdes) | ecosystem: Environmental > Aquatic... | reverse complement strand
CGTTCGGCTACACGCAGGAAGACATCCGGCACTTCCTAGCGCCGATGGCGCTGACGGGGCAGGATCCCGTGGGCTCCATGGGAAGGGACACCCCGGTGGCGGCACTGTCCGACCGGCCAAAACTGCTCTATGACTATTTCTCCCAGTGCTTTGCCCAGGTCACCAATCCCCCGATCGACCCGATCCGCGAGGAACTCGTGATGTCGCTGGCCTCCCAGATCGGGCCGCGGCCCAACCTGCTCGACCCGGACGACATCTGCACCAAGAAGCGCCTCGAGATTCGTCAGCCGATTCTTTCGAATACGGACCTGGAACGCATCCGGCAAATCGAGAACCACGTCGACAGGGCGTTTCGAACACGCACGATCTACATTACCTATCCCGTGGCCGAAGGCGCCAGCGGAATGGATCGTGCGCTCAGGAGCGTGTTCCGCCAGGCCGAAGAGGCCGTGAAGGGCAGCTACAACATCCTGATCCTGTCCGACCGCCCGGTTGACGCGGACTTTGTCGCGATACCGGCCCTGCTGGCCACGGCCGCCGTGCACCACCACCTGATACGCCGCGGTCTGCGTACCGAGGCCGGACTGGTCATCGAGACCGGCGAGGCCCGCCGGGTCCACGATTTCTGCCTGCTGGCCGGGTTCGGCGCGGAAGCCATCAACCCCTACCTCGCCTTCGACAGCCTGGAGCACGAACGCCCCGGCCTCAAGGAACCCATCAGCGAGCAGGAATTGCGGCAGCGCTACATCAAGGCCGTCGACAAGGGCATCCTCAAGGTGATGTCCAAGATGGGCATTTCCACCTACCAGTCCTATTGCGGTGCACAAATCTTCGATGCCGTAGGTCTTTCGAATGCGTTTCTGGAGCGTCATTTCACCGGAACGCGCTGCGCCGTGGGCGGCATCGGCCTGCACGATATTGCGGCGGAAACGGTGCGGCGCCATCAGGCCGCCTACGGAGGAGGCTTGCCGAAGACGTCCCTCGACCCGGGGGGCGATGTGGCCTTTCGGCTGCGCGGCGAAAAGCATTCCTGGACACCCGACACCGTGTCACTGCTGCAGCACGCGGTACGGTCAAATGACGAGAGGACCTACCGGGAGTTCTCGCGGCGCCTGGATGACCAGAGCCGCCAACTCAGGACCCTGCGCGGGCTCTTCGAGCTGAGGTTCGACGACAGCCCCCTGCCGCTGGAAGAAGTGGAGCCTGCGGAGGAGATCGTCAAGCGTTTTTCGACCGGCGCCATGTCGTTCGGTTCGATTTCCTGGGAAGCCCATACGACGCTGGCTATTGCCATGAACCGAATCGGAGCGCGTTCCAACACGGGCGAAGGTGGAGAAGAGGCAAAGCGGTTCCGGCCCCTGCCGAACGGCGATTCGATGCGCTCGGCGATCAAGCAGGTGGCATCGGGCCGCTTCGGGGTCACCGCCGAGTACCTGGTCAACGCCACCGACATCCAGATCAAGATGGCACAGGGCGCCAAGCCCGGGGAGGGCGGACAACTGCCCGGCCACAAAGTCAACGAATGGATCGCGCGGGTTCGCCATTCCACGCCCGGCGTCGGACTCATCTCACCGCCGCCGCACCACGATATCTACTCGATCGAGGACCTGGCGCAACTCATCCACGATCTGAAGAACGTCAACCCGGCGGCACGCATCAGCGTGAAGCTGGTCTCGGAACTCGGTGTCGGCACCATTGCTGCCGGCGTCTCCAAGGCCCACGCCGAGCACATCACGATTTCCGGTTTCGATGGCGGCACCGGCGCCAGTCCTTTGACCTCGATCCTGAATGCCGGCAGTCCATGGGAAATCGGACTGGCGGAAACCCACCAGACGCTGGTCATGAACCGCCTGCGCGGCCGCATCGCCGTGCAGGTCGATGGCGGCATACGCACCGGCCGCGACATCGTCGTCGGTGCGCTGCTGGGTGCCGACGAGGTGGGCGTAGGCACGGGTGCGCTGATCGCCCTGGGCTGCATCATGATGCGTAAATGTCACCTGAATACTTGCCCGGTCGGGGTCGCGACCCAAGACCCGGAGCTGCGCGAACTGTTCCCCGGCCAACCGGAGCACCTGGTCAATTACTTCATGTTCCTGGCCCGGGAAGTCCGCGAATTAATGGCACGCCTGGGGTTCCGCAGCTTCAACGAAATGATCGGCCAGCGCGACCGCCTGGGAATGCGCCAGGCGATCGACCAGTGGAAGGCACAGTGCCTCGACCTTTCCGCAATCCTGTACCCGGTCGTTGCGGAACCGGGCGTCGCGACCCACCAATGCGAGCCCCAGGACCACCGCCTCGAACGGGCCCTTGACCACGAACTGATCGCGGCGGCGCGGCCTGCCATCGAAAACCGTGAACCGGTGGAAATCTCAATTCCCGTCGCCAACACCAACCGCACGGTCGGGGCGATGCTGTCGGGCGAGATCGCCAGGCGTTACGGGCACGCGGGGCTGCCGGACGATACGATAAGAATCAACCTCGAAGGCAGTGCGGGACAGAGCTTTGGCGCATTCCTCAGCCACGGCGTCACGCTGCGGCTGGACGGCGACGCCAACGACTACCTTGGGAAGGGCATGTCCGGGGGGCGTATAATCGTCCGTCCTCCGCGTGGCAGCCGTTTCCGCCCGGAGGAGAACATCATCGTCGGTAACACCGCGCTCTACGGTGCGATTGACGGGGAATGCTTCATCCGAGGCGTCGCGGGCGAGCGTTTCGGGGTTCGCAATTCCGGCGTGACCGCCGTTGTCGAAGGCCTGGGTGACCACGGCTGCGAATACATGACCGGTGGTATCGTGGTCGTACTGGGCCAGACCGGGCGGAATTTTGCCGCCGGCATGAGCGGCGGCGTTGCCTATGTCCTGGACCTGTCGGATGACTTTAATCTCCGCTGCAACATGGCCATGGTGGAACTGGAGCCGATCGCGGACGAGGATCGGCGCCTGGAGGAATCCGAGCACCAGGGCGGCGACCTCGAATGCCACGGCAAGGTTGACCTGGTTCACGACATGACACGCTACGACAGCCAGCGGTTACGCGGCCTGATCGAACGCCACCGCGACTGCACCGGCAGCGATCGGGCGGCTGAAATCCTCGGCGACTGGGAAGCCTGGCTGCCGAAATTCGTCAAGGTGATGCCTGTGGAATACCGCAGGGTCCTTGAAGAAATGCAGGCAGCGACGCAGGCCGCCGAACGTAATGACGCCAACATGGCGGTGGGAGAATAACCCATGGGCAAGCCGACCGGGTTCAAGGATATCGAGCGCCGCGACCGCGCCTACGCACCGGTCAGTGAACGCACGCGGCACTGGAAAGAATTCTGGCTGCCGCTGTCCGAAAACGAGCTGAGGGAGCAAGGCGCCCGCTGCATGGATTGCGGCATACCTTTTTGTCACCAGGGCTGCCCGGTCAACAACATCGTCCCGGACTGGAACGACCTCGTGTACCGCGGCGACTGGCGTTCGGCACTGGAAGTGTTGCACTCGACCAACAATTTCCCCGAATTCACCGGCCGCGTGTGTCCCGCTCCCTGCGAGGCGGCGTGCACGCTGCAGCTTTCAGACCGTCCGGTAACCATCAAGACCATCGAATGCGCCATCGTTGAACGCGGTTGGGAGGAGGGCTGGATCGGCCCGCAGATTCCCCAGCACCGAACCGGCAGACGGGTGGCCGTCGTCGGCTCCGGGCCGGCAGGCCTGGCCTGTGCCCAGCAGCTGGCCCGCGCAGGACATACCGTGACCGTTTTCGAGAAGCAGGCTCGTATCGGGGGCTTGTTGCGTTACGGCATCCCCGATTTCAAGCTGGAAAAACACCTGATCGACCGCCGCATGGCCCAGATGCGCGCCGAAGGCATCCGCTTTCGCCCCAACACGCATATCGGCGTTGCGGTGCCAGTCGGGGAACTGGTTGAAGAATACGACGCCATCGTGCTGGCCGGCGGCTCCGAACAACCGCGTGACATGCCGGTACCGGGACGCGAACTCGATGGTGTGCACTTCGCGATGCCGTACCTCGCCGGGCAGAACCGTCGAAATGCCGGCGAAGATCTCTCCGGTACAAGGCGTATCCTGGCCAAGGGCAAACGCGTGGTCGTGATTGGCGGCGGCGACACCGGGTCGGACTGTGTGGGCACCGCGATCCGCCAGGGTGCGAGTTCGGTGACGCAGCTCGAGATCATGCCCAAGCCGCCGGAACACGAGGACAAGGCCCTGGTGTGGCCGGACTGGCCTTTGAAACTGCGCACCTCGACTTCCCACGAAGAAGGTTGCGAACGCGACTGGTCGGTCAACACAAAGGCATTCGTCGGCAGCAAGGGCAATGTTGAAGCGCTGCAGCTGGTCCGGGTGCGCTGGGAGCCGGGCGAGGACGGCCGCATGGCACTCAAGGAGGTGCCGGGCAGCGAGTTCGAACTCGAGGCCGATCTCGTACTGCTCGCCATGGGTTTCGAGCACCCGGTGCACAACGGCATGCTCACTTCACTCGGCGTCGAACTCGATACCCGCGGCAACGTCAGGGCCAATGCCGATAATTATCGCAGTTCGGTCGAAAACGTGTTCAGCGCCGGCGACATGCGCCGCGGACAGTCTCTGGTCGTCTGGGCCATACTCGAGGGCCGCCAGTGCGCGCATGCGGTCGACACCTTCCTGACGGGCGCCTCCGACCTGCCCCTCTGAATGCCAGGCGCCGGTTCGACAAATCCCACGCATAAAAAAACCCCGGCGCAGAAAACTCTGCACCGGGGTTCGTCGTAGATGCCTGGCAGTGACCGTGTTGCGTGCCAGTATGCGCGCAAATCAAGCCGTCGCGGAGCGACACCTTTTCGCAGCGAAGCTGCTCCGCACGCAGCGGAGGCGGAGTGCGGATGACAGTGACCACTGCCAGGCGCCGGTTCGACAAATCCCACGCATAAAAAAACCCCGGCGCAGAAAACTCTGCACCGGGGTTCGTCGTAGATGCCTGGCAGTGACCTACTCTCACATGGGAAACCCCACACTACCATCGGCGATGTATCATTTCACTGCTGAGTTCGGGATGGGATCAGGTGGTTCTAATACTCTAATGCCGCCAGGCAAGCTGGTTAAACTGGGGTCAGAGTAAAAACTCCTGCAATGGCAAGGTTCTATGACTCAGGCCAAAGAGTTTTTACTCTGACCCCAATTTATCGGAAGCGAGTTGTAACAACTCACTCCCTACATTTGGTGATCCTGTCAAAAGCTTCTGTGTCTAGCGAAGAACCTGTTTGGCAAACTTATTTTTGCGAGGGCAAGGCATGATGCAGAGCGAAAGAGGGAGTGGACTTGTAGTCCATGACCGAAATTCGCGATGATCATAACGCTGCCATTCGTGAAAATAAGGAAGTCAAAAAGGGGTTTTGGTGTTATATGACCAAGCCACTCGGACAATTAGTACTGGTTAGCTTCACACATTACTGTGCTTCCACACCCAGCCTATCAACCTCGTAGTCTACAAGGGTCCTTACAACATCAAGTGTTGAGAGATCTAATCTTGGGAGAGGCTTCCCGCTTAGATGCTTTCAGCGGTTATCCCTTCCGAACATAGCTACCCGGCAATGCCACTGGCGTGACAACCGGAACACCAGAGGTTCGTCCACTCCGGTCCTCTCGTACTAGGAGCAGCTTCCCTCAAATCTCTAACGACCACGGCAGATAGGGACCGAACTGTCTCACGACGTTCTAAACCCAGCTCGCGTACCACTTTAAATGGCGAACAGCCATACCCTTGGGACCGGCTACAGCCCCAGGATGTGATGAGCCGACATCGAGGTGCCAAACACCGCCGTCGATATGAACTCTTGGGCGGTATCAGCCTGTTATCCCCGGCGTACCTTTTATCCGTTGAGCGATGGCCCTTCCATACAGAACCACCGGATCACTAAGACCTACTTTCGTACCTGCTCGATCCGTCGATCTCGCAGTCAAGCGGGCTTATGCCTTTGCACTAATCTCACGATGTCCGACCGTGATTAGCCCACCTTCGTGCTCCTCCGTTACTCTTTGGGAGGAGACCGCCCCAGTCAAACTACCCACCACACACGGTCCCCGACCCGGATAACGGGCCTGGGTTAGAACTTCAACTACATCAGGGTGGTATTTCAAGGTTGACTCCACCAGGACTGACGCCCTGGCTTCAAAGTCTCCCACCTATCCTACACAAACCTAGTCAAAGTTCAGTGTGAAGCTATAGTAAAGGTGCACGGGGTCTTTCCGTCTAGCCGCGGTTACACTGCATCTTAACAGCAATTTCAATTTCACTGAGTCTTGGGTGGAGACAGCGCCGCCATCGTTACGCCATTCGTGCAGGTCGGAACTTACCCGACAAGGAATTTCGCTACCTTAGGACCGTTATAGTTACGGCCGCCGTTTACCGGGGCTTCGATCAAGAGCTTCGCACGAATGCTAACCCCATCAATTAACCTTCCGGCACCGGGCAGGCGTCACACCCTATACGTCCACTTTCGTGTTTGCAGAGTGCTATGTTTTTAATAAACAGTCGCAGCGGCCTGGTTACTGCGGCCCCCACCAGCTCAAAGAGTAAATCTCATCACCGGCAAGGGCGTACCTTCTCCCGAAGTTACGGTACCATTTTGCCTAGTTCCTTCACCCAAGTTCTCTCAAGCGCCTTGGTATTCTCTACCCACCCACCTGTGTCGGTTTACGGTACGGTCCTCTATTACCTATGCTTAGAAGCTTTTCCTGGAAGCATGGCATCAATGCCTTCGTCTCTATGTTGAGACCCCACATCACGCCTCAGGATTATGACCCCGGATTTGCCTAAGGTCACTCCCTACACGCTTGAACCTGGATAACCAACACCAGGCGCATTTAGCCTTCTCCGTCCCTCCATCGCAGTAATAAAAGGTGCAGGAATATTAACCTGCTTCCCATCGACTACGCGTTTCCGCCTCGCCTTAGGGGCCGACTCACCCTGCGCCGATTAACGTTGCGCTAGGAAACCTTGGGTTTTCGGCGAGGGAGTTTTTCACTCCCTTTATCGTTACTCATGTCAGCATTCGCACTTCTGATACCTCCAGCAAACCTCTCGATTCACCTTCGCAGGCCTACAGAACGCTCCTCTACCGACCGCAGATTTCCTTTAACGCACTGCACCCGACATTTGGGGTCAGAGTAAAAACTCTCACCCAAAAATTCGGTCTACTTGGAATCAGAGAGTTTTTACTCTGACCCCAAATATCTACAGTACGCTAAAGTGAAATCTGCGATCCCACAGCTTCGGTATACTACTTAGCCCCGTTAAATCTTCCGCGCAGACCGACTCGACCAGTGAGCTATTACGCTTTCTTTAAAGGGTGGCTGCTTCTAAGCCAACCTCCTGGCTGTCTGGGCCTTTCCACATCGTTTCCCACTCAGTAGTAATTTAGGGACCTTAGCTGGTGGTCTGGGTTGTTTCCCTTTCCACTACGGACGTTAGCACCCGCAGTGTGTCTCCCGTGCTCATACTCCTTGGTATTCGGAGTTTGCCATGGTTTGGTAAGTCGGTATGACCCCCTAGCCATAACAGTGCTCTACCCCCAAGGGCAATACACGAGGCGCTACCTAAATAGCTTTCGAGGAGAACCAGCTATCTCCGGGTTTGTTTAGCCTTTCACTCCTAGCCACAAGTCATCCCCTCATTTTTCAACATAAGTGGGTTCGGGCCTCCGGTGCATGTTACTGCACTTTCACCCTGCTCATGGATAGATCACCCGGTTTCGGGTCTACTCCCAGCAACTATACGCCCTATTCAGACTCGGTTTCCCTTCGCCTACCCTAAGCGGTTAAGCTTGCTACTGAAAGTAAGTCGCTGACCCATTATACAAAAGGTACGCCATCACCCATCCGAAGACAGGCTCTGACTGCTTGTACGCACACGGTTTCAGGGTCTATTTCACTCCCCTCTCCGGGGTTCTTTTCGCCTTTCCCTCACGGTACTTGTTCACTATCGGTCGGCAGAGAGTACTTAGCCTTAGAGGATGGTCCCCCTATCTTCAAACAGAGTTTCACGTGCTCCGCCCTACTTGATACGTCGATGAGGTCATTTCGTGTACGGGGCTATCACCCGCTATGGCCAGACTTTCCAGACTGTTCCACTATTCACTCACCAATCGGCTGGTCCCCGTTCGCTCGTCGCTACTCAGGGAGTCTCAATTGATTTCCTTTCCTCCGGGTACTTAGATATTTCAGTTCCCCGGGTTCGCCTCGCTGCCCTATATATTCAGGCAGCGATACCGCCGAAGCGGTGGGTTTCCCCATTCGGACACCCCCGGATCAAAGCTTGTTTGTCAGCTCCCCGAGGCTTTTCGCAGACTTCCACGTCCTTCATCGCCTTCTGCCGCCAAGGCATCCACCGTGTGCGCTTAGTCACTTGGTCATATAACCCAAAACCCCCTCGCTCGATCTTTTTCCTCTACTCATCGTTGGATCGCTCATTCGCACCGGTCACGTAGTTCACTACGCTCCCGGCGTCTCATTCGCGCTCCGCCTTGATTAGAGAAAAAATCTCTTCGCGAGCACTTCGAACGCGCCGGTCACATGTTGTATAAGCATATATCCGGCTCTTTCAAAGCAAGTCTTCGATTAACCAAAGGCGGAAGCGGCTAAGCTCCACCTGACTAACACCAACGGAATCGAACACGACGATTCAATTCCGCTTCGCTGACACAGTCTTGTGTTCAGTCCAGCCTTGCGCGCGGTCATCACAATCGCGCTCAAAACCATCTTGAACCCAAGACGCTCTTGACAGAATCACCATATTGTTAAAGATCAAACCGCAGGTCCCGGGTATTTGCGTTTCGCCGATACCCTAGATGGAACATGCGTCGAATAAATCTTTTCAGCAACCGTTCGCGGCCGTCTCCACATTGGTGGAGCCAGGCGGG
>Ga0210064_1000171_pt1:0-17500 | contig 31393 bp, 17 predicted proteins | sample Muzzi_CordC_D2_FD_185531 | JGI IMG/M metagenome (GOLD analysis project Ga0210064, IMG submission 185531) | Wetland microbial communities from San Francisco Bay, California, USA, that impact long-term carbon sequestration - Muzzi_CordC_D2 (SPAdes) | ecosystem: Environmental > Aquatic >... | reverse complement strand
ATGACGGCCGGGTCGGTACGCTCGGCCTTGCCTTTTTTCTTCCAGATCAGGTCCTTCATTCGCATATTCCCATGTATTCTCCCAGCCCCAGCGCCAGGTTCAGGTTCTGCAGCGCCTGCGAAGCCGCCCCCTTGAGCAGGTTGTCCAGCACGACCACGAAACTGCCGCGCGCGGGATTTGCAGCATCGACGGTGAAGCCGCCGATCAGCACCCTGGGCGTATTCCTGACGGCGCTGATTTGCGGTATCGCCCGGTCGACCCCGACCAGGGGTTCGCCCGCATACGCCTGTTGATACAGCGCCGCCAGTTCTTCGGCCGTCGACGCACGCTTTTGTTCAAATGCGATGGTCAGTGAAATGCCGCGAAAAAACGGGGCCACGTGCGGCATGAACCGCACCCCGGTTTGCAGCTGGTAGGCGATTTCCCGCTCGTGCATATGCCCGCTGAGCGAGTACGGGATCAAGTTATCCCGCAGCACCTCCGGGTCATTGCGCGGGGACGGTGTCTTGCCGGCGCCGCTGTAGCCGGACACGCCGAAGATCACCGGCGCCGACGCCAGCTGGCCGAGCAGCGGCAACAGGCCCAGTTGGGCGCCGGTGGCGTAGCAACCCGGGTTGGAGATGAGACGCGCGCCGCGGATACTTTCCCTGGACCGCTCGGGCAGACCGTAGGTCCAGCCGGGGTCAAACCGGTAATCCGCACTGAGGTCAAGGATCACGCTGCCGGGAAACCCGGCCTGGATGGCCTCGACCCAGGGCCCGGCCAGGCCGTTGGGCAAGGCCAACACCCAGGCGTCGGCCGGGTGGTCGCCAATGGCATCCGGCTCCAGCGACGTAAAGGTGCTGCCGTCATCGGGCCAGGCCGGGCAGCTTTGCGCGATGCCCGACCCGGCCAGGCTGCGTGAACTGGCGATGCCCAGCGTCATTTTAGGGTGTACGGCGAGCAGCCCCAGCAGTTCGGACCCCGTATAGCCGCGCCCGCCGATGAGATTGATCCTAGTCATCCGGCGCCACCCATTCCTCGGCCCAGCCCGAGTCCCGCTCCAGCGCGTCGCGGACGCAGCGCTCTCGCTGACCGGCCTCTTCGATACCCATTGTGAAAGCCACCCACTGCCCGCTGCGGTTGCTGCTGTCCGCCTGTTGGAAGTACCACGACGTGATCGGGTTGGTGTTGCGTGAACGCCAGTAGAGGGCCGGGAAGCGCGCCCGGACAACCTGCCAGATGGCAGCCCCGAGCCCTTCGCCCTGGGCGTCAGGCGTGACGATGAACTTGTCAAGGTACGGCACGCCGTCGATGCCGTTGACGATGATGGCCGCCGCCCGGTTGGTTTCGGACAACAGGATCAGCGGTTGCTCCAGCTTGTCGAACCAGTCATCGCGCAGCTTTCTTTGGAAGGACTGCTCGACGAGGTTTCTGACGGTCCGGACGGTGTCCTCGGTGGCAGACGCGTAGCTGTTGATCGCCTCGCCCTTTCTGACCAGCGTCCCGGCGCCGCGGTAGGTGAACAGCTCGCGCGTCAGTTGCGCCGCCGAAGTGATCGAAACGGAAGCGTTGTCCGGCAGACGCTGCAGCATTTCGTAGATCTGCTGCAGCTTCAAACGCATCCCCGAATGCACCCATGACTGCTGCATCAGTGCTTCGTAATCGTTCGTCAGGCTGACCGCCGATATGATCCGGCCCTGGCGGTCCAGTAAACCGCCGGTCGGCGACAGGAAAATGACCTTGTGCGGCTGCAGGGCCCAGACCAGTTCACGGGTCGCCACGTCGGCATTGATATTCAGCACCTGGCCCGCCGGTGATTCGCCGAGACAGGTCAGCACCGGAATCGCGCCGCTCTTGACGGCGCTCTCGACGGCGCCCAGGTCGACACGCTCAACCTCGCCGACCAGACCGAGCTTTTCCCGGTCGAGCAGCTTGCACTGGAAAACACCGTGCTGGATGCCCCTGGCGCGTATGCCGCTGCCCTCCAGCGCATCGACGAGACGCAGATTTTCCTGGTACATCAGCGGCCGCGCCACCGCCATCACGTCTTCCGTCGTCACCCGCAGGCCCTCGTGCCGCACGGTCTCGATGCCGGCCTGGGCGAGTGCCTTGTCAAGCTGCGGCCCCGCGCCGTGCAGCACGACCGGGATCAGGCCGAGACGGTGCAGGAACGCCAGCGCCGAGGTGAGCTCGTCGAGATGGTCACGGAGGATGCCACCGCCGACCTTGACCACCGCGAAACGCGCCTGGTTGGCGCCGGAGAATTCTTTTAGGTATTGGCGCGCCTCCCGGCTCGAGCCCAGCTGCGCCAGCAGTTCCTGAACGAGTTGACGTACATCAGGCATGGTCTGTTACCAGTTTCGTGTAAGTTCCGAGCGCGCAGCCGAGCTCTCCGACGCTGACCCATTCGTCCAGCGCGTGCGCCTGCGCGATGTTGCCGGGTCCCAGCACGATCGCGGGAAGCCCCGCCTGCGCAAACAGGGAAGCTTCAGTCCAGAAGTCGACCGCCGGCCCGGTCTCGATCTGCCGTGCCTCGACGAAGGCCTGTGCCGCCGACGTGTCCCTGCCCCCCTCCGGCAGCGGCGGCCCGGAGAACGGTACGTGCCAGTCGGCGGCCCCGCCCTGGGCGAGCCCCAGCATCGTGTCGAGATACTCCTCGTTGCTGTCCCCGGGGGCCAGACGCGCGCTCCAGTGCAAACGGGCCGTGTCGGCAATGACGTTGGACTTGATGCCGCCGTGCAACTCGCCGACATTGAAGCAGGAGCGCCGTCCCTGAGCCTCCAGCGCGTGCGTCATGCGGACGGCTTCGGCGACCCAGACCGAGGCCTTGTGCAGCGCGTTATCGCTCAGCGCGCGAGGATCCGACGAGTGACCAGGAATACCGGAAAACTCGCCCTTGACGGACAGGTATCCCCGGTGCTCGAGGATGGCCTTGCAGCCGGTGGGCTCGGCCACGATCACCTGTTCGAAAGGCAGGTGCCGGCCGGCGCCGACAAACTCCTTGACGCAACAGCCGCTGGCGCCTTCTTCATCGGTCGTAAAAAGTAAGGCCATCGGTGCGGAGCCTGAAGCAGCCACCTGCAACAAGCAGGCGGCGGCCCCCTTGATATCACAGGCGCCGCGTCCGTACAGACGCTCGCCGTCGCGCGTCAGTTCGAGCGCAGGAAAACGCGATCCCGCCACGACGGGCACGGTGTCAAGGTGTACGTTGAACAGCAGGCGCGGCTGACCGCGCAGCGCCAGCATGCTGACGCGACCCTGCCCGTGGTCGGTCACCTCGATGCTGAAACCGGGACCCAGCGTTTCAGCCAGCCACGCAAACACCGGGGATGCCGCAGTCAGCTCGCGGGGCGGATTCTGCGTATCAAACGCAACCAGCCGCCCGAGTTTTTGCAGCACACCCCCGATGCTCATTTCGCGGCCTTCCTGACCCGCAAGGCCGTGGTCGATCCCTGGCCCAGCAACTTGATAAAGCCCTCGGCCTCGGTCGGTGACCAGTTACAGCGTTGCGCGTAGACCGCGTCCGGGTCCTGGACGATGTACCTGGACTCGATAGCCACCGCGTGCAGCGACCCGCCGGTCGTCTCGAGTGTCACCTCCCCCGTGACCGCTGACTGGGAACTGGCGAGGTAGGCTTCCAGGTCCTGCTTGTGCGGCTCGTAAAAAAAGCCCGTGTAAACCAGTTCCGCCCAGCGCTGCGCCACCTGCTGCCGGAACTGGTTCTGCCAGCGCGTGTTGACGGCGTCCTCGATCGCCTGGTGGGCAGTCAGCAGCGCGTCGATTCCGGGGCATTCAAAGACGATGCGCCCCTTGAGCCCGATACTGACATCACCGGTGTAGATATGGCGGCCCACACCGTACTGGCCAAAGACCCGGTTCAACCGCTGCAGAATCTGCGGCCCTTGCATGGCCTCGCCATCGAGCGCCACGGCCTCGCCCGCTTCGAAGCGGATGGTGACACGCAGCGGGGGTTCCGGCCACTCCTGCCGTGGTCTGCAGCGGTGCCAGGTGGCCTCGCCCGGTGCCTCGAAGCGGTCGATCTCACTGCCGGAAATCGTCACGCCGAGCAGATTTTCATTGATCGAATACTTGCCGGTCTTTTCAGGCACACTCACGCCTGCATCCCTGAGCAGGCCGATCTCGATATCGCGTATATTGCCGGACTGCTTCTGCAGGTCCCTGACCGGGGCATGGATCTCGTAGTCACCCAGGCTGCGCACGGTCTGGTCGAACCGCAGCTGGTCGTTGCCCATGCCCGTGCAGCCGTGGGCGAAATGCCGCGTGTCGAGCGTGTCGCACAGTTGCAGGCACAAGCGTACGATCAGGTAGCGGTCGGAACACAGCATCGGGTACTCGCCGAGGACCCTGGCCTGGCTCCAGACCAGCGGCACGACGAAATCGTCCCAGATCAGCTGGCTGGCATCCACCTGGTGGTGTTCACTCGCGCCCAGGGCCAACGCGCGTTCCTCGATCCACTGCACTTCGGCTGCTTCCAGGCCACCTGTGTCCACGAAAAGCGTATGTACTTCGAAGCCCTGCCGGCAAAGCTCGAGTACGCAATAAGAGGTATCCAGGCCGCCGGAGAAGGCCAGAACGACGGGTTTTTTGCTCGCTGCGCTCATCGTCCCGCTCCCAGCAGTATCATCATCAACGCCTTTTGCACATGCAGACGGTTTTCCGCCTCGTCCAGCGCCGCGCACCAGGGCGCATCCATGACCGCGTCGGTGGCCTTGACGTTGCGCCGCAGCGGCAGGCAATGACTGAACAGGGCCTGGTTGGTCAGCGCCATCTTTTCCTCATCGACGATGAAGTGACGGTACTTCTTGCGCAGCGCGTATTCCTCGTCGGGGCGGCCGTAATACGGCAGGGCGCCCCAGCTCTTTGCATAGACGAATTCCGCCCCCGCATAGGCCGGCTCGATGTCGTGGCTGATGGTCAGCGAACCGCCGCTGACTTGCGCGTTGTCCTCTGCCTGCTTGAGAAACCGGGGATCGAGCAGGTATTCCGGCTGCGGGCACAGCAGCGTTACGTCCATACCGAATTTCGTGCCGATCAGCAGTGCTGAATTGGCCACGGCGGTGTTGAGCGGCCGCGGGTGCCAGGTCCACGTCAGCAACATCTTGCGCTTTGCCACCACGCCGAGCTTTTCCTTGAGCGTCAGCATCATGGCCAGTTCCTGGCACGGGTGAACGATGGTCTCCATGTTGATGACGGGAACGGAGGAATGCTCCGCCAACGACCTGATCAGCCGGTCCTCGCGGTCCTCCGACCAGTCGACAAAACCCGGGAACGCTCTCAGCGCGATCAGGTCGCAGTACCGCGACAGCACACCGGCGGCCTCCGCGATGTGCTCCTCCGCATCGCCCTCCATGACCGCGCCGCGTTCGAACTCCAGGCCCCAGGCATCCTTGCCGGGCTGCAGCACGATGGCCACGCCGCCCAGTTGCTGCATACCCAATTCAAAGGACGTGCGCGTTCGCATGGACGGGTTCAGGAAAAGCAGCGCGATCGAGCGCCCCCTGAGACGGCTGTTCCAGGGCTCCTGCTTCAACTCGCCCGCCAATTGCAGCAGCGCCTCGAGCTCCGCCTTTGACCAGTCTTGCGTCGACAAAAAATGTTTCACGATATCACTCCGTTTCAATCCTACCTTAACCCGGGCCGAACCCGCCGGCCAAAACGAAAAAACCCGGCTTTTGGCCGGGTTTTCATCGATTTGATTTTCGCTTGACTATTAGTACATGGCAACCCAGCCCATTCAACGGAACTCGGGACGTCGCGGCCTGCGGATAGCACCGTTGCTGGATTTTGCTTCAGCCGTCATGGTCATGGTCTGTTAAAGCTGCCTTTTTCAAAAAATCGGTTTCGTGAATGTACGTGCTCGCGGCCCCGAATGCAAGCAGTGATTCACGCACGGGGGCGGATTCACGAACCGGGATCACGATGCCTCGCCGGCCCCGCGCGGCAGACGGCCTGCGAGCAGCGGACCCTGCGTGCATAACCATTATATAATCGGGCAAGTTCAGTCTTTGTGAGGGTATTGCCATTGCACACCGATTCAGGGGCCCCGACCCTTTCCGCGCAGGTTAGCCGCGTATGAAACGCTGGCTGATCCCGCTCGGGCCGGCGCTGGCGCTGACGCTGCACCTGGCGCTGATACTCAAGGGCTGGGAATTCACCGCCGCCGCCACCGCGGGGGTTACGGCGCTGTGCGCGTTCTGGTGGATTTTCGAGCCCATCCCGATCCCGTTCACATCCATGATCCCGCTGGCCTTGCTGCCGTTGTTCGGTGTCCTGACACCCGCCCAAGTGGCGCAAGCCTACGGGAGCCCGCTGATACTGCTCTTGCTGGGCGGCTTCATGATCTCGACGGCAATGTCGGACAGCGGCGCCCACCGGCGTATCGCACTGTACATGGTCAACGCCTTCGGCGGCGGCAGTGCCCGCGGGCTGGTGCTTGGATTCATGACGGCCTCCGCCGTCCTCAGCATGTGGATTTCGAACACGGCGACGACGCTGATGCTGCTGCCCGTCGCGCTGGCCGTTCTGGAGCGCGCCGAGCGGCAGCTTGCCATACCGCTGCTGCTGGGAATCGCCTATGCTGCCAGCATCGGCGGTCTCGGCACGCCCATCGGCACACCGCCCAACCTGATTTTCATGCAGGTTTACGCCGACGAGTTCGGCCAGACACCCAGCTTTCCAGAATGGATGAGCTGGGGACTGCCGGTGGTTTTTATCATGATTCCGCTGACCGGCTTGTGGCTGACGCGGGGCGTGCGCCTGTCATCACGCATCGAGTTGCCGCCGGTCGGACGCTGGATGACCGCCGAGAAACGCGTGCTCATCCTGTTCGCGCTGACGGCCTCGCTGTGGATTACGCGCAAGGCGCCGTTTGGCGGCTGGAGCCACTGGCTGCACCTGCCGGATGCCAATGACGCTTCGGTGGCATTGCTGGCGGTCATTGTCATGGCGCTGACGCCCAGCGGGGGCAAGAAGGGCGAGCGCCTGCTGAGCTGGGAAAGCGCCAGCAAAATACCCTGGGGCGTTCTGATCCTGTTTGGGGGCGGCATCGCGATCGCCAGTGCTTTCATACAAAGCGGGCTGGCGCATCATATCGCCAGCCAACTCGGCGGTTTGGCGGCCATCCCGACGTGGGTCATGATCCTGATGATCTGCCTGGTGGTTACATTCGTCACCGAGGTCACCAGCAATACCGCGACCGCCAGCCTCCTGATGCCGCTGCTCGCAGCGGTATCCGTCAGCATGGAGCTCGACCCGTTCCTGCTGATGATACCGGCGGCGCTGAGCGCCAGCTGCGCCTTCATGCTCCCGGTTGCAACCGCGCCCAACGCGGTGATCTACGGCAGCGGCATGCTGACGGTCCGGGACATGGCCCGGGCCGGCCTGGTTCTGAACCTGTTCGGCGCGGTGGTGATCAGCACTGTCAGTTATTTGTTTTTCGGCTGAAAGGCCGCCGTCCCGGCTGCTCAACGCGCGCAGGCAACACCTCGTCGTAGTCTGGAACCACATTGGCCCGCCGCTGCCCTATAATTCAGGCCCGTTCTGGCTGGCCAGTAAGGATTCGCCATGTCGTGTCAAGTCATGTTATTCAGCCTGTTCCTGCTGTCGCCATGCAGTGACGGCGGCGGTCATGGCATCGACGCGGCCGTTGCGGCAGCCGTCGCCAACCCTCAGCGGCCCTCGGCGGACCGGACCAGGGATAGTTTGCGCAAGCCGGCGGAGGTGCTGACGTTCTTCGGTATCCGCCCCGGGATGACGGTACTGGACATGTTTTCCGGCAACGGCTACTACACGGAGATTTTGAATACGCTGGTCGGTGCGAACGGCAAGGTTATCGCCCATACCAACCAGGCTTACCTCCCCTTTGTCGGCGAGGACAATTACCGGAAGCGTTATGCCAATGGACGCCTGGCGCAGACTCGAGCCGTGATCGCGGAAGCCGAAGATCTCGACCTGGCGAGCGGGTCTCTCGATGCCGCGATGCTGATCCTGACCTGGCATGATTTCCTCTACGGGGACCCGGAAAACGGCTGGCAATCCATCGACGAGGAACGGCTGGTACAGAAACTCTGCATGGCGATCAAGCCGGGCGGGGTGCTGGGTCTGATCGATCACGCCGCCAACCCCGGGGGCGATCCCGCCCGGACGGCCGAAGGCCTGCACCGCATCGATCCGCAGGTCGTCAGGGACACCTTCGCGAATTCATGTTTTGAGCTGCAGGCGGAAGCCGGCATTCTCCGCAACCCGGACGACGATCACACGCTGCCGGTTTTCGACAAGTCGATACGCGGCAGGACCGATCGCTTCGTATTCAGGTTTGTCAGGCGGTAGGCGGTACGCTCACGCTTTGACCGCCTTTGCTGCCGCGGCCGGCGGCTTCAGTTCCCGCACCTTCTCTTCGAGGTAGTCCAGCAACCGTTGTTTGTCGACCTGGCGGGCATGGGTGAACTGGCTGACGGTCATCCCCTCCATGAGCTGCTGGCTCAGGGCCAGGGCGAGGTCGAAGGCCTCGCGGTCCGGGTGCCATTCCGTGAACAAGCCCCACGCGGTGTCGTACCATTCGCGGTCGAAGGCCTTCTGCGCCGGATGCAGGATTTCCCTGAGATCGGCGTCCGTGCGCGCGGCCACGGACAGTTCGAACAGCGCAACGTACAGCGGGTGATTCAATTGGGCCGAATAGGCCTGTACTGCCAGGCGCGCCATGTCGGCGTCGCTCGGGATTTCCCTGATGGAACGGCGGAATGCCTGGATCCGTTTCTCGAAAAGAAACTCCACCGCGGCCCGGATGATATCCATCTTGGATGGAAAGTGGTGCAGCGTGGCGCCTCGTGACAGACCGGCCATTTCCGATATTTTCATCATCGTCGTGTTGGGATAGCCCGCCTCGATGATGCAGCGGATCGCCGCCTTGATAATCAGCCCGCGCGTGGTCGCGCTTTTGCGGGCCTGCCAGCCGGCTTCACCGGGACCGTCCGGGTGGGCAGAACTGTCATTGGTGGGGCTGCTTCTATTCAAAATGCGTGCTCCTTTGGCCTGCTGGTTCATCAGGGACTCAGGATGGCGTCGCGGGCTCTGCCCGGGACCTGAAAACCGTACCCCGAAGCGGCAATGATACGGCCCGCCGCGAACATTTTGCGATGGAAAACAGGCAACGGATTTCGGCCTTGGACAAAGCTCCAGCGTGGTCCGGTTTTGCTATTTTAGCGTACTGGACAAAAAAAAGTCAGGACTGTTTGAAACAAGCACTACTGATTGTTACGATGGCGGCATCTGGCCCACATTCAAGGAGATCGAGATGGCCCGCGTGTCTGGAAAAATTATCATGATCACCGGCGCGGCATCCGGCCTGGGTAAAGCGGATGCCTGGAAGCTGGCGGAAGAAGGCGCAACGGTCATACTGACCGACATCAATGACGAAGGTGAAGCCCTGGCCAGAGAGATCAGCGAGGCTACCGGGCAAACGACCCGTTTCTTTCACCAGGACGTCTCGGACGAAGACCGCTGGCAGGAGATCATGGACCAGGTCGTCGACGAGTTCGGCGGTTTGGACGTGCTGGTCAACAATGCCGGCGTGGCCTACATCACGACCCCCGAGAGCACCACGCTGGAACAGTTCCGCAAGACCAACGCCGTGATGAGCGAAGGCGTGTTCCTGGGCTGCAGGGCCGCGATCCCGGCGATGAAGCGCCGCGGCGGGGGTTCCATCATCAACATGTCTTCGATCGCTTCGCATCTCGGCTACCCGGTGTATTTTGCGTATACGGCCGCCAAGGGCGCGGTCAGGAGCATGACCAAGTCCATTGCCGCCCATTGCCAGTCGAAGGGCTACAACATCCGCTGCAATTCGGTGCACCCGGGCGCGATCGACACGCCGATGGTGCACAGTTCTTTTGCCGCGCTGGGGATGGAGCCGCCGGACCCCGACAAGCCGGACCCGTCGAACCCGGCTGGTGTCGGCAAACCCGAGGACGTCGCCAACCTGGTCCTTTACCTGGCCAGCGACGAATCGCGCTTTATGAATGGCGCCGAGTTGCTGCTCGATAACGCCCTGTCTATCCAGTAGGCCGAGCGTTAACGCTTAACGCTGCCCGCGCACGGGGCTGCCGTAGAAGTCCGTGTAAGCGCTGCCGATGACGTTCAGCTCACCGGGCGCTGAGGCGAACGGAGCCGGTTCCGCGGCGGCATAAAGCGTGTTGCGCTGCAGCGGCTCGCGGCCGCAGGCCCTGATCACCCCCTCCAGCGTCGCCGACGTCATTTCCTGACCGTGCTTCGCCCCGGCCGCGCGGGTGATGCTCTCGTTCATCAGCGTTCCGCCGAGGTCATTCGCGCCCGCTCCCAGACACAACGCCGCGCCCTTGAGACCCATCTTCACCCACGAGGTCTGGATGTTGCGGATTTCCGGCGACAGGACCAGCCTGGCGACCGCGTGCATCAGCACCGCTTCGCGGAAGGTCGGACCCCGGCGCGCCTGTCCCCGCCGGTAAATGGGCGCACCGTCGGCCACGAATGGCAGGGGCACGAACTCGGTGAACCCGCCGGAACGCTTTTGCAGCTCGAGGATGCGCTTGAGGTGAATGGCCCAGTGACGATAACCCTCCACGTGGCCGAACATGATGGTCGCGGTGGTGCCCAGACCCAGTTCGTGGGCGCTGCTGATGACATCCATCCATTGCCGGGTGTTGATCTTGTCCGGGCAGATGACGGCCCGTACGTCGTCGCTGAGAATCTCGGCCGCCGTGCCCGGCAGGGTCTTGAGCCCCACCTTCTTCAGTTCGGCCAGAAAATCCCTGACCGGCATACCGAAAGACTGTGCGCCGTGCGTCACTTCCAGCGGTGAGAACGCATGGATGTGCATGTCCGGGACCATGGTCCTGACCGCGGCACAGATATCGATGTAGGTCTGGCCGGTGAACGCCGGATGAATACCACCCTGCAAGCAGACCTCGGTCGCGCCGCGCTCCCAGGCCTCGGCCGCCAGCTGTCCGACTTCGAGCGGACTCTTCAGGTAAGGCGCGTCGCTCGCCGGGGTGTTCTTGCGGCCCTTGGCAAACGCGCAGAACTTGCAGCGGAACGAACAGATGTTCGTGTAATTGATATTGCGGTTGACAACATAGGTCACCGTGTCGCCGCACACCGAAGCCCTCAACCGGTCCGCCGCTCCGCAAACGGCGACCAGGTCGCTGCCGCGCGCATTGAACAGTTGGCTGATTTCATCGACGGAGAGATCACGCCGTCCGTCCAGTGCGTCATCCAGAATGGCGCGTATCCGCATACTGGCCGGCGGGTGCGCGGCCGCCCTCTTTGCGCGGCCGCCGGGCGCGGGGAAGCTCGCCGGGGGTTCGGTCGACTGTCCGGTGAGCCAATCATCTTCACGGGCGAGGCCGTAGCCGTCACACAGTTTCAGCACCGGGGCCACCATGCCCTTGTCGACCCAGCGCTCGACGCGGGCGTTGTAGGCCGGATAGATCGTCAACCGTTCCTGCAGCAGCTTCCCGCCCACCGCGGTTTCCTGGGCGAGCGCCGCCAGTTGCGGCCACGGCGACTCGGGATTGACATGATCGGGCGTCAGCGGCGATACGCCGCCCCAGTCATTGATTCCGGCATCCAGCAGCGGCGCCAGTTGCCCCGGACTCAGGTTGGGTGGCGCCTGGATACTCATATCCGGACCGAAAACGATCCGCGCCATCGCGATACTCCAGCGCAACTCGTCGACGCCCGGCGGTTCGACCGCCGCCATCTTGGTGTCGGCCTTGGGCACGAAGTTCTGCACGATCACTTCCTGGATATGTCCGTATTCCCGGTGCAAATCCCGGATCGCAAGCAGCGACTCCAGCCGCTCCTGCCGTGTTTCGCCGATCCCGATCAGGATGCCTGTGGTGAACGGCACGTTCTGCCGGCCGGCCTCCCTGATGGTTTCCAGCCTGACCGCGGGCTGCTTGTCGGGCGAGCCGTAGTGCACCTGGCCTTTTTCGCACAACCTTGCCGACGCGCTTTCCAGCATGATCCCCATCGAGGCCGAAACCGGTCTGAGCATCGCGACCTCACCCGGCGTCATGCAGCCGGCGTTGATATGCGGCAGCAAACCGGTCTCCGCCAGCACCCGCTCGGCGACGTGCGCAACATATTCCAGCGTCGTTGCAAAACCCATCTCCGCCAGGGCCTCGCGCGCAGCCGCGTGTCGCAATTCCGGCCTTTCACCCAGTGTGAACAGCGCCTCCTTGCATCCCATCGCCGCGCCCTGGCGGGCGATCTCCACGGCCTCATCGGCGCTCATGTAGGCCGCGGGGAGATGCCTGGGTACCGTGGCAAAGGTGCAGTAATGGCAAACATCCCGGCACAGACGCGTCAACGGGATGAACACTTTCCGTGAATAGGTCACGATATTGCCGTGACCGCGGTCGCGCAGGCCGCGCGCCAGCGTGCAAAGCCCGTCCAGGCCGAGCCGATCGTTCAGCTGCTGCAATTGGGGTAAATCGAACCGTTCATAATGATCCGGGCTTGCGCTGTGTTGCTTGACCTGCATGGGTTGATCCTGTGTAAGCGATGTTTGGCGAATTCGGTTCCCGGCGAGATAACGCCAACTGGCGGTTGCCCGGCAAACGGGGTCGGATTGACAGACCGCGACAAAGTGTTCCAGGTCCTGCTCGTCGTCGATATCCAGCGCCAGCGCGGCGGACTCGAGCGTAATGAACCGCCTGCCGGCCGCCTGTGCGGCTTCGCGGTGGAGCCGAAAGCTGTCGGGCCCGTACTTTAGCGGAAATGGCCGGCCGCTATCGAAAACGAGCAGGTTGGTGCCATTGCGGTCATGCGCCGGTGCCGCGGCAACAAGGCCTGCGTCCGCCGCCCGGCGCTGCCGGTGGTATTCACGCAACAGGCGGTCCACCTCGGCACCCGTCAGCAACGGTATGTCCGCGTGCACGATGGCGACCTGCCGCCCGCCGGATTGCCGGACCGCTTCGAGCCCCTTGCCGATGGCCTCGCACATACCGCTGGCGCCGGCTTCGCTGACAACCAACGCGCCCGATTCCAGTGCCAGTTTCCGAACCGCCGCATCCGCGGTCACGACCGCGACCCGCTCGACCTCGCGGCTCGCCAGCAAGGCTTGCAAGACGTCCTGAAGCATCGCCAGGGTCAGACCCTGGCGTTTCTTGCCCAGACAGGGTTTCAGACGCTGCTTGCTGCGCGCCAGTACCTTGACGGGTACCAACACCCACATCACGCCGCCTGATTTTTCATCCGGTTGAAACACGATTCTCGTCTGACGCAGATCCTGAAAAAAGTTGTTATACCAGTAATTGACCGGGCTGCCTATACCCGCGGGGTTTCCAGCCGCCGACACCCGGGCCCGGATAAACCTGGAAAGACGCAGACCCGGCGCACCTGTCCCGGTAGTTTGTAGAGTGGCGACTTGATGGTAAAGTTCGCCTTCCAGAGATTTCCCGGCCCAAAACCGATGAGCGAGCGCACAATCACGAGCCTGCGGAACGACTCCCCGCTGAACGCGGCAACCCCGGGGGCCTGAGGCATGCCGCTCGTCGCACACTCGGATTTACCGACCTTTGCGCGTCTGCGCGAGCAGGGCCAGCAGGTGCTCACGCTGGAGCGCGCCGAGCACCAGGACATACGCGAACTCCACATCGGCCTGCTGAACATGATGCCCGACGCAGCCTTGAAAGCGACCGAGGAACAGTTCATCCGCCTGGTGGGTAACTGCAACCCGATCGCACAGTTCTTCGTGTATCCGTTCACGTTGCCGGTTTTGCCGCGCGACGACCGGACCCGGGAACACATCGCGCGCTACTATTCCAGCTTCGCCGAACTGCGTCGGCGCGGGCTGGATGCGCTGATCATTACAGGCGCCAATGTCGCGAACCCTGCGCTCAGCGAGGAGCCTTTCTGGGCGCCCCTGGTCGAAATCATCAACTGGGCCCACGAAAACGTCGCTTCCACGCTGTGTTCCTGCCTGGCCACGCACGCCCTGGTGAAACACCTTTACGGTATCGAGCGGCGGCCGCTGCTGCAGAAACAGTGGGGGGTCTACAGCCACAGGGTAACCCACCCCGCGCATCCGTTGACGAAAGGCATCAACACGCGTTTTGACGCCCCGCACTCGCGCTGGAATGAAATTACCCGGGAGCAATGCGAACAGGCCGGCCTCAACGTGCTCGCTTGCAGCACCGAGGCCGGGGTGCACCTGGCTGTGAGCCGCGACCAGTTCAGCATCGTCTATTTCCAGGGACATCCCGAATACGACGCCAACAGCCTGCTGAAAGAATACAAGCGCGAAGTCTTCAGGTATCTGGACGGTGAACTGGCAGAACCGCCGGTCTTCCCGGAGAATTATTTTTCAAGCGCCGCCGAGGCCGTGGCCCGCCGTTTTATCGACGCAGTGACCGAAGCGGCCAAGGCCGGCCGGTCCGCGCCCGAGTTTCCGGAGGCCGCCCTGGCGCAAATGGTCGACAACACGTGGGGCGACACCGGCAAAGCCATCGTCAACAACTGGCTGGGGCTGGTGTACCAGGTCACGAACCTCGACCGGCACAAGCGTTTCATGGAGGGTGTCGACCCGGACGACCCGTTGGGGATCAGGTCGAAATCCGCGTAGGGGAACAGGTACAATATGCGGAATCACCGTTAACTTTTTGTGGCCATCGTTGATGGCGTGATGAATAATGCGCGCCGTACATCGGCCCGGCCGATTCGGCCCGCCGCCTGGTGCACCCCGGCGGCCAGCAAGATTGCACGGGCAAACACCGGAACATACCGAGGACGAGATTATGGGTTTCAGTACCAGACAAATTCACGCGGGGGTCACGCCTGACCCGTTAACGGGCGCGATCCTTACACCGATCTACCAGAGCACCACCTACGTGCAGGACTCGGTGGACCAGTACCTTGCCAAGGGTTACTCGTATTCGCGCTCGGCCAACCCGACGGTCAGGGCGCTGGAACTCAAGTTGACGGACCTGGAAGGCGGTGTCGACTGCGCCTGTTTCGGCACCGGCATGGCAGCCGTACAGGGTGTCATGCTGGCGTTCCTGAACGCCGGCGACCACGCGATTGTTTCCGATGTCGCCTATGGCGGCACGTACCGCTTGTGTACCAAGGTCCTGAGTCGTTTCGGGGTGGAATTCACCTTCGCCGACACCTCGAAGCCGGAGAACGTGGCGGCGGCGGTGCGGGACAACACCCGCCTGATCTTGACCGAGACACCGGCCAACCCGACGATGAAAAGCTCCGACATCGCCGCCCTGTCGGCGATTGCGCGCAACGCCGGGGTCATCCACGCGGTGGACAATACGTTCCTGACACCCTATTTCCAGCGGCCGCTCGAGCTCGGCGCCGATATCGCCGTTCACAGCACCACCAAGTACATGGATGGCCATAACGCGACGGTCGGCGGGGCCGTCATCTGCAAAGAGGATGAACACGCCGAGGCCGTCAGGTTCATCCAGAACAGCACCGGCAGCATCATGTCGCCGCAGGTGGCGTGGTTGACCCTGCAGGGCTGCAAGACGCTGTCGATCAGAATGGATCGGCAGTCTGCCAATGCGCTCGCCATCGCCCGGTTTCTCGAAGCTCATCCCAAGGTCGAACAGGTCTGTTACCCGGGTCTTGAATCGTTCTCCCAGCACGAGCTGGCCTGTCGCCAGGCAAGCGGTTTCGGCGCGATGCTGTGGTTCGAGGTGAAGGGCGGTCTCGAGGCAGGCAAGACCCTGATGGACAACGTCGAGGTCTGGAGCCTGGCCGAGAATCTCGGTTCGGTCGAGTCGCTGATCACTCACCCGGTCACGATGACGCATGCCGACGTCGAACTCGCTGAACGCCAGCGTGTCGGCATTATCGACGGCCTCGTGCGTCTTTCGGTGGGGCTCGAGGACGTCGAAGACCTGATCGGCGCGCTCGAAAACGCGCTGGCGATGGTCTGACGGCGATGTCGCGGTAAGCGGGTCCAGGAGATGTATTTCGAGATCGACGGCGCCAAGGTCTTTGCAGCGACCGGCGGCCGTGACTTCGACGCGGCCCGGCCGGCGGTCGTGTTCCTGCACGGCAGCGGTCTCGATCACCGTTTTTGGGGTGGGCACTGCGATGATTTTGCCGCCTCGGGATACAGCGTGCTGGCGCCGGACCTCCCGGGCCACACGAATTCGGAAGGGCCGCTGCTGGACAGTATCGAACGCATGGCGCAGTGGCTGGACCGCGTGTTGACTCAACTGGCCGCCGGGGCGGTCTCCCTGGTCGGTCACTCCCAGGGCTGCCTGGTCGCGCTGGAACACGCCGCGCGTTACCCGGACAGGCTGCGCAGCCTGTCCCTGATCGCAAGCGGGCTGGCCACGCCGGTCAACCCGGCGTTGCTCGAGCGCGCGGGCAGCGAACCCGAGTCCGCGGTCGAGATGATGGTTTCGTGGGGGTTCGGCGGCCGTGACACTTCGCCCGACGACCGAGCCCGGGCCGCTTCCGCGATCGCCCTGGGCCGGAGCATCATGCTCGCTAACGCGCCCGCTGCTTTGCTCGCGGACCTGGTTGCCTGTAATGCGTACCGCAACGGGCAAACGGCCGCACGCAACGTCCGCTGCCCGTCACAGGTCATACTCGGCGGACAGGACCGCATGGCGCCGCGGGAGGCCGGGCTGGCGCTGGCGAGCGGTCTTTACGGAAACGACGGCGAGGCCGGGCTCGATATCATCGAGCGGAGCGGGCACATGGTGCCGCTCGAAACCCCGGAGGAGTGCCGCCGACTGCTGCAGGATTTCATCAGCACCAACAACCCATGTAACGCCTGACCCCGGTTTCTGCGCTCAGACGCCGTATGCCTCCAGCACGCCCTCGTAATACTGCCTTGTCTGTTCGCTGCGGCCGGGATCGAGCGCCTTTGCCGGCGGCACGTCCCGCAACAGCGCGTCCTGCAGGCTGGGGTGGCTGCCGTGGTAGATCAGGCCGATCGGAAGCACCGATTCCTGCACCAGCTCGAGCACGCGCATGAATGCCGCGCCGCGGTCGCTGTTGCGGTAATCGGGGTCGGCATCGACGTCGTGAACCTTGTGCATCCAGTCCGGGTAAGTGTCGTTGTAGGTCACGCATGGGGACAGGACCTCGACCAGCGCCATACCCCGGCCCGAACGTGCGTGCTGCAGACCTTTGAGCATCAATTCGTTGAGCTGGTCGGAACGCGTCGTTATCCCGCGTGCAAGAAAGGTCGTACTCTTGATGGCCAGCCCCAGCAGCATCGCGTCCAGCGGGTCTTCCTCGGGTGCCGCGCGCGGAATGGCCCGGGTCGGTGAATCCTGTCCCTTGGTCAGTCCGTACACGCCGTTGTTCATGACCACGTACAGGAGGTTGGGGTTGCGTTTGAGCGAGTGCATCAGGTGCCCCCCGCCGATGGCATAGCCGTCTCCGTCGCCGCCCGCGGCAATGACGGTCAGGTCGGGGTTGGCCAGAGAAGCGCCGATCGCCGTCGGCAGGACCCGGCCATGCATGGCGTGGTAGCCGTAGGCCCCCA